>Ga0114980_10000137_pt1 | contig 47709 bp, 78 predicted proteins | sample S_140806_EF_Meta_FD_87018 | JGI IMG/M metagenome (GOLD analysis project Ga0114980, IMG submission 87018) | Freshwater microbial communities from Lake Simoncouche, Canada to study carbon cycling - S_140806_EF_MetaG | ecosystem: Environmental > Aquatic > Freshwater > Lake | place: Lake...
TTATGTTCGTTTAATAAGGCTAGATGCAACTACTGTTGATGGACAATATTCATTGATCCGTCTTCTTGGCCCATTATTTCCAATTAATAAATTAACCAATTTTCAAGGAGAATAACTATGCAAATCGAAAAGATTGAATCGCAAGATGATCATTGGCGTTATTATGGCTTTATCGTGTATAACCGTAGTGGTTATTCACTTCCTAAAGGCATGATTACTTCATTTAAAGCTCATCAGTTTAATGGCAAAATTGAAATTGAATTTAGCGTGCAAAGTCCAAGTGGTGAGCATCCAGATTCATCTGATCATCACAACTACACTATGCCCGCAATTTCATCTTTTGCTCAAGCTAAACAAATCGTAGACATGTACCATTCTATGGTTCACGACTACATTTATTCATTGGACAATGTTCTATGAATAAACCTATAAAAATATCTATCATTGTAACAACCGTAGCATTCGTAGCCCTTGGCTTGTACAGGGGCACGAAAGCTTGGTTATCATACAAAAAATAAGATATAAACAATATAAGCCCATTATAAGTTAATATCCACCCTATAATTATCTTCTGAAAGGAGATAATCATGTATCCTATCGTATTAGCAATTGTGCTAGGCGTAGCCATCGCTTCAGTTTACGAGCATGTGATCGTTCAGATCCCAATGCTTCGTAAGGTGAAGTTCATCAATCAACCAGACTTCATGGTAGGACTTCTGTCCATCCTTGTAGTTTGGTACGGTGATGTATCAATCCTGGGAGCTTACGGTTTTACCGGTGCTACTTGGATCGACATTGTAGGCTCAGGCCTTGTCATTGCATCTGCGGATCGTATTCTCGAGAACTTTCTCGAGCGCCTTCCACGCTAATTAATTTAACAAAATAATATATCTATCTGGCATATGTAGGTATGTTATTCGAAATAACGGCTAGATATGCCACTTAAATAACCACCACAATCTCTTGAAAGGGGATTATCATGAGTAAGACGAAATATCGTCTCAAGAATGTAGCGGACACAGCTGTGTATTTCACAGGCAAGTTCGCTATCACACCCGTTGTTGCTGTAGTCGATACGACTGTAGCAGCAGGTCAAGCAACCATTGGTCTTACTAAGACTCTTGGTTCAGCAGCTAAGCATATTGTTAAGGCACCTATTGCAGGATTAATCCGTGGCAATGAGCTATACAATCATCGCTTTGCAGCAGCGCATCAAATGCGTGTTGACCGTAACAATAAACTTGCTTCAGGTGAGTTTATTGAGGTTATCGTCCCAGCAGAAGATGAGATCAATGTATAAGGTATACGATTCTATTAAATCGTATATCATTGGTTTTTACCACGGTATTGTAGGCAGGGGTTAACCACCCCTGGCTACATACAAAAGCCGTGAGATAAACCATCTCTGTTATACACCAATAATAAATAAGCCCATATACTTATACCTAACTATAAAACAGGAGAAATCATGTCACAACTTGACACCGTATTCGATCTCTTTGCCGGTGGCGAAGACTTTAGTATTATCGCCACTGATCCCGGCATTCTATCATCGGCAGGCCGTACAACCACTTTGGTTAAAGGCCGCCGTGTTCCATTCAACGCAAGCATTGCAGGCGTTGAGTTCCCAGGCTATGTGACTCTTGAGTCAGCACGCCTACACCGTATTTCGGTTATCGACCACGAATCACGCAAGCAGGGTTCTACAACCAAGCTTGTAACTGGCATCTTTAAGCCAGTTAAGATGAATGTCGAAATAGTCGTAGACGGTGAAGTGCTTACGCTTCCAGGCTTGCTTCGCAAGATTGCTATGCGTAATGTAGCTACAGACAAGCAAGTTTCTGAAGAGCAATTCATTGCTACTCTCGAACAGCTTGGTATGCGCTTTGCTTCTGGTATGAACTTGTTCTGGCAGCAATTTGGTGCCAGCCAAGAAGGAATTACTCAGCTTGTAAACGCATTCAAGGCTGCTGGAGCAGTCGATGCCATGAGTTCGATGACGAACCCAGGTCGCATCAAAGAATGCTATCAAATGCCACGAGTAAACGACGCTGATGTCGAAGGCCCTGAAGTACTGAGCTTTGAGCTCGGTCGCTCAGATCGTACGCAATCAATGACTGGTCAAGGATATCTTGACTTAGTTGATGCGTCGACTGAGAACTTTAAGCGTATCTATACACTGCGCAAGCAGGCTGCTCTTATGAAGCAGCAGATTCGTGAGAAGTCTGTGTCTGAAAGCTGGAGCCAAGAGCGTACTCAGCAGGCTAACAAGGAAGCCAATGAATTGGTTCGCCTTAGCCAGCAATGGGCTACGGTCTGGTCTGGTGCTCAACAGCGTATTGCTGTAGACCCTAAGGATCCTAGCATCAAGAATGCTCTTGATATCTATGATCCAACATCGGCACCTTGTGGCCGATTCAAGCTCAATGTCAAGGGCAATGAAGTTGCTGTTGACCTTTGGACAAATAGCGCACGTGCTAACACCTCTGATAACTCAGTTAAGGTTAGCGTGCCAGCATCAGCAGAAGCTGCTGTTGATGATGCGGTAATCAACTGGGGCTAATCAATTAGCACCTAAACAATAGGCTTGGGTTGGGAGTGTCTGTTCCTGAGACAGATACTCTCAACCCACCTTATTTAATAAATATAAATATTTTTTTAATACATACAAAGACTAGCAATGATTGGGGTATAAAATGTTATTGTCAATGATGCTTATCTTAGCCGTAACCTCATGTGCTCTCGAGCTCATGATTGCTTCTAAAATTTCAGCTTGGCGTAAACTAAGTGCAAAGAGTCCACTATTTAACTTACTTAATTCATTAGTAATTTCGTTTGTTATGGGTATAGCGTTCGGAGCCAATGGCCTAGTTGCCATGGGTGCCGGCGTCATATCAACAATCTTATCTGTTCCTGGTTATCAGTTCCTTCGTTGGAACCACGATACACCTACAGCTAGGATTCAAGGTGGAAACCGTGCTAAATTCTATTGGAAAAACTTTCATGTACATTGGGCCAAATGGCGCAAAGTGCTTGGTGAATTCAATCAATTAATATATACAATTTTTAGAGTTATAACTATTCCAGTTAGAATTCTAAATGCTGTATTTAAATTTATTCGACCATATATTATTAAATACAACGCTTATGTGGAAGCTAAGCGTGCACGTACAGTAACACCATAATAACAATCGGAAAAATCGGGAGGGGCGCATGCCAATCACACCAAAAATGCGGGCTGTTGGATATTCCAATGGCCCGCTTCGTAGCGTAAATAATTATCAATATGGGTTCTATGAGATTGGTGCTATGCGCCAAGCTCTTGCTCATTCAGGTGAAGACTTCTTTCGTGTTGGGGCATTACCTTTGCCTACAAACGAACATGAGTTTAACCAAATTCAAGCTATCATCAATCACCCAAGCATTCAATATGCTTTGGTAGATAAAACTAAGATTGTAATCACTCAGGTTGGCAACAACACTGAGTGGTTATCTATCTTTACCGATATTGGCTTTAAGGTTAAAGGTGGCGGTAAAACCGCTAAACGCTTAAAGGCGTTTCATCGACCTACCCTCATCAATGCAGTTTTTGCACTTGGTGAGATCTTTGTCCAATATGCTGACGCTGACGAGTTTAGTCGTTATGCGTTTGAAGGACAAGAATTCACTGAGGAAGAAGTAGATAGACTTCTTGATGGTGGATTTGTAATTCATCCTCGGCTGATTAAAGCCGGCGTGGACAACTTACCTGCATTTGAAGCTGGATCAACTAATGATCCTAACGAGTATTATTATAATCCTCGTATGCGTCAAAATGCTATCAAAGACTTGCTTAATACTAAAGCTTTCAATGGTCGTATCATCGGCCCTGATGGCTTTCTTAAAGGCAATTGCTTTGTTTCGGATAAACTTCCTGAAGGAGTTGATGTGCTTTCTTGGCACGGCAATCTTAAATCAGAAATTGTTTATGACGAAGGTTGGATGTTCCAAGCAGAACCACAAAATGCTAAATCTCGTGTTCACACAGATGATCAAACTATGATCAATCTTCCACAGCTTTTTACTAAAAGCGAAATGGAATATTGGCTCTCTGAAGAGTACGAAAAGATGTTCCAAGAAGCTCTCAATGGCAAGCTATTGAGTAATTGGAAAAATATCTATCAACGTACTTGGAAAGATAAGGTTGATCCTGAAGACGAGGAAGCCCAAGCCCGCATGCAATATGTGGGTTATCGTTGGGTTGCTATGGGAATGAAGGTAACTGAATCCCCGTGGATGTTTGAGACGCTGGCTACTAGTCATGCTAAGCCGTTGAAATCTAAAATCCCTATACCTTGTGCTGTTTATGAGCAGATCATCTCAGAGTCTTTGGCTCGGATGGCTGGTTATGAAATTGAAGTTGAACAAGGAACTATTCAACGCCTAAGTGAACTCGAAGTTCACGTAGTAAACGATCTAGACTGGATTGAGATGTATGCATCTCATGGTGGCTGTGATCAAGACGACTTCTTTAAACTCTTTTATCGTGAGTTTGAAGGCGGAGATCTTGATGGTCACAAGTCTGTAATCGTTGCCCGTTCACCAAACGGGATTGGTGAGTATTCAATCTTTAAATATGTAGAAGGAGCCTGGCATCCGCATTGGCTTACTTCTACAGGTGAAAAGATTACATTTCCTAAAGTATCTGGGCGTGGTTGGGTACAGCGTTTGTCTGAAGCTTTGGCTGAAGAACAAGTTAGCTACATTGGTTTGCCTAGTCAAATCAATCCCCCACCTAAGCGTACTGGCGAAGTGTATACTCGTGAGGATGTCTTAACTGACATCCGTACATCTATGGCTACTGGCAGCGTTGGTCGTTTCGTCAACGCTTCTATGTTACATTCATCTGTCTTTGGCGCTCATCGAGAACAGCAACTTTGCAGTCTCGAAGATGCTATTGACGGATTTATTCAAACTGCTATAGCCGATGATCGTGACTGTATTGACGAAGACGCAACCACTATGGTGCGTGAAGTTATTCAGTCTGGTCTTCCTGTAGATCGTGCTCTTTGGGATAGCCGTCGTTTCGACAGTTATCTTAAGAAGGGCGAATGGGTTGAGAAATACGAAGGTGTTATCACTCAACTCAATGATCTATGCAAGAACTATTATCTTGCATATGCTAAGCGTGTACACACTTGGGCTCAAGAGAATGCTCGTCCATCTGAATTTATAGATAAGATTGGTTATCGTATGAGTTTTCATGCGTTGCCAGTCTTGCGTAAATTCCGTATGGAAATCTACAATGTCAATAGCCAGATGACCTCTGAACAGGGAGGACATGTGGATCGTTCAGGTTGGGATAACCTGTATCGAACTATTGTCGATAAGATTGATTCTTACGAGTGTGAAAGTGATCGTCATGATCTTGTTCTTGGTTTGTATTCTGCTTCTTTGAAGCATAAGACTTCCAGTGGCAAGATTACTGATCAGCTTGTTATGAACCGATTAGTCTTTCCATATTTGGAGCGTGCGCTTCAATTCTATGGTATTGCTACTCGTATAACTGCTAGTCATAATGATGACGGAACTATCACTATCAATCAAGTTCGCACTCAACAGTGGGAAGTTATCGACGATGCTGGAACACATCATAGCTTTGATGATCCTTTGGATTATCAACGCTATTGTGGAAAGCTTAGTCCAATAACATTTAGCTCAGCTAAAGCAAGTTAACCTTATGGGGGTCTGGTGTCACTTCGGTGATACTGGGCCCTCATATTTTTTTTTGTTACTTTAAATATAAAGTATATGATGGAATCGTTTGCCTTAGGGATTGAAGCAGAAAACATTCAGTGAACAGTGTGAGAAGATCACGAACGAACGTCCTGCTGAACGATTAAAATTACAGCCGTATGGCTGCAACCAGAAACATTTGGGCTGTGCACAAAAAGCATAGTCTTTGCTGGTGTTTAATTTTATACTTTACACATACATCTAAAACTTTACATACTTATATATGTTCCACGTGGAACATTTGACTTACTCGTTTTTAGCTAGTACAATTAAAACACATATAAAATATCAGTATCATCAATAGCTTGATGGTTTTGATGTCTCTAGGGTAATTAAAAAGTGAGCCATATAGTCCCTCCAGAAGCTCATTAAATGTCATTGGTTTACCCCCCGAATGACATTGGCGCTTTTCCGATTAGCGCTTTAATTTTTACTCTAGAGACTTCAAAGCTATCAAGTTTTTTTTTATATTAAAGGAACTTAAATGGATTCTCCACTCGAACCTTCTAACTTTAATTTTAATACAGAAGAAGGTAGGACTAAATTTTTTATGACAGCCCAAGCTGAATTTTATAGTTGTATTTCAAACTTAGAAAATAGTATGCCTGAAGTCAGCACTATAATTCATTCAGTTGACTTTCAACTTTCACCTGAAGAACAACTCAAGAGTCTTGACAATGTTCTCCACAAGTATATTTTATCTTGGCAAACTTTGCATTTATACTATCAAGAAATTCTTAAAATTAAAAATGTACAATTTCCAAGGTATTACCAAGATGATCTATATTCAAAATAATTTCATGCAAAAATGTTAGATGCCCAAATTTATATACCTTTTAGAAAAAAATGTCTATATTGTATATATGATTTGTAATGGGTATGTTATAATAATTAACGATTTAAGTCGAAAGTTATCATAATAGCCTTTCTATTTATATCACTTTATATATGTTAATTAACCAACACCAATGCCAATATGGCAAGGAGAAACATACAATGAGAACCCCAAGCAAGTCATTGTTAATAGACAAGTACATTGACGATAGAATCGGTCAAGAATTTAAACCGATGGATATTGCCAATTTACTAAACTGCACAGTGCAAACTGTGTACCTATATATCCGTAAAAATCCATCACGTTTCACAACTGTGAGTCGTGGTCTTTTTAAAATTAATGCAGCTGAAAAGCAGCTGTTTTTAAATTCAGATAGTACTATCTAATAACGGTTTGAACTTAACGACTCCATGATTCTAACTTGCCTTGTTATAGGCAAGCTAACTACATAGTAAATTTTACTTTGTTGTTTTAGGATTATGGAGTCTTTTGTTTAAGTTCAACCGTTAATCAGGAGGACTATAACTGAATACAATAGTATGCATCTCAAGTATGCTATACTTATTACATGCCCGTTTGACAGCGGGCAGGGAATAATCCCTAACATAACAGTTATACTGTGAAGTCGGAGATGGCTAACCTGCCACTGTGAAGGACATATCGTAATTGTCTAGCACAATCTTCGGTTGAACACCCAAGTTATACTAATGCGAAATGAAACTGTTTCGCAAACCAAAACGAAAGTGAACAAACGAACAATGAGTAAATTAAATAAAAATAAGCGAATAATAGGATATATACTTTGTATATATTTTGCCATTGGATTAGGAAGTCATCTTGTACTTGCTAGTCCTGTTTCCACTGTTCCAGTCAGTACAATTCAACTTGCACCTTTGGTTCAATTGGAAATAAAACATAAAGTTAATCAACCTGCAGCTATTGCGTTTAAACATGGTGATATATCATGGCTTCCGCAATTAGCTACTCAAGCTGGTTGGCCAGAAAAAACTTGGAAACGTTTAGGACAAATTATCCTACGCGAATCAGGTGGCTGCCCAAATCGTATTGGTAGTTCTATTGTAGATGAGAACTGCAATATTATTGGTTATACTAAAGCAACCAATAAGTCCGATTCAGGGTTACTTCAGATTAACGGAGTTAATTGGGATCCTAAGCGATCTGGTAGACAACTTCTTTGTGCAGATTATAAAATCTGTACACAAGAACAATTACTAGACGCTGTAACCAATCTTAAAGCTGGATACATTTTGTATCAAAAATCTGGTTGGGATCCTTGGGACCCATGTGCATGGGGACCTGAATATACAGCTAGGTGCAAAGCATCTAACTAATTAGATTTAGGTGGCAGGCAACCTTCGAATTTGTTTGTCACCTAATTTAATTTTATCTTTTTATTTTTATACAAAGTAAAAGCATCATACCTACTAATAGAAACTACCTTTATGACTACCACTGATAGACTTACTTCTATCCCTTTAACCAAAAATAAAGAAACAGCTTCAACATTATCTAAAGTTTACTGGGAAATTCGCAATCAACGGAACGAGTTAACTAACTTAGTTAATCAAGATGAAACTTTAATGTATTTTCAAGATCTTATTTTAGAACTAGAATCCCAAATGGATACTTCTTTAGAATCTTTTTGCCGTTCTTCAATGACTGGCAAATGGGCAATTTCCAATCTTGGAGTTGGCCCAATTACAGCTACTCGTTTACTTAGTTATATTGATATAATTAAATCTCGTACTCCAGAGCATCTATGGAGCTATGCTGGTTTGGTTCCCAACCAACCAGGTAAACAAAAGTTTACATATAATAATAACTTAAAAGAAGTTTGTATTGATCTAGGTAAAAACTTTGTTAAATACTCTGCTAAAGACAGTTGTTTTTATGGTAAGTTGTATCTAGAAGAACGCAAGCGTCGAATTGAACTTAATGAGCAAGGCGAATATTCAGACCTTGCTAAAGATACTTTAAACTCTGCTAGCTCAAAAGATAAAGCTATTCAAAGAGATAAAGATATTTATTTATCTGGAAAACTTCCACAAGAAAGGATCGATGCTCAAGCTCAACGGTATGCTGTTAAGATATTCTTAGCACATTGGCATGCTGTTGCACACTATGAAGCATTCGGTATTGAGCATGAAACTCATCATAAGAATATTATACCGGTTTACAATTCGCCATTCTAGTTACATAAAAAACCACATATAAATAACCGTTATACAATTGGAGTTAACCATGTCTATCAATATCAGTGATGAAACTAGAGTTCAACAAAATCCAGAACGCTTTGCTATCAAAGAGCCTTCTAAGGTTGTAACTTTTATTAAAGGTGAGCCACCAGCAGGCGTAGGCCGTGGTAAGCGCAATCCTATAATTACCAATATCTACAATGCTCTTACGCTTCGTCGTAACGAATGGGCACATGTTGATATCCAAATTACTAACGCAAAGCAAAAAGCAGCTATTATAGCTTCACTATATGCTCGTGCTCGTAAAGATAATCTTTACATTAGTTCACGCTCAATGTTCAATGATCGCTCAAAGACATTTGAACTTTGGGTAATGCTTTCTGCTTAGTAGACTCTATCCTCTAAGCAGGATAAGTGCCGTACGTTTATTAAGGATTTAACGAGCTCCATAATTTTCCCCAGACTATTATGTCGAGTTCGCCCCTTTCGACCTTAGTAGATGTACGGCACTACTTTTTTATTTCATACAAAGTTTAAAATAATGAGGTATACTATGCCAGCTTATGACTATCGGGAAAATCCTGATGATCTTAATTTTAAAGATGTAGATTTTTATCGTAATAGCTGCATTCATTGTAATGAAGAAAATGTAATCATAATTAATATAAATGATTTAACATTTTGGCAAAGCGGAGAATTTATACAAGACGCTTTTCCATACTTAAGTAAAGATCAAAGAGAGTTAGTTAAGACTGGCATTCATCCTGAATGCTGGGAAAGAATATTTGAAAGTAGCGATGAAGAATAAACTATTTAAAACTATTTTAACAATTGCCCTTTTATCTACACCTTCTATTGCTCATGCAAAGGGTGAAGAAACTACAACTAAACCTTATAAAAATATTAAGCTTCAAACTAAAGATGGCGATATTATATACAGGGTATTAGATAAGTCTCTTCCATCTTTGAATAGCTCTACTCAACGTATAAACAACAATGCTTTGTTATCTTTAGGTTACAGTGGACAGGGATACACTGTTGCTGTTGTTGATACTGGTGTTGACTTTAGTCATTCATTCTTAGCTGGCAAAAAAGCTGGCGAAGCATGCTTTACTGCTGCCAATTCATGTCCTAATGGAACTAATCAAATGATTGGTGATGGAGCTGCACGTCCTACTCATTGGCATGGTACTCACGTAGCTGGCATTATTGCAGGATCTAATACTACAATGCATGGTGTGGCACCTAGTTCTAAAATACTTGGTATCAATGTATTTGAAGCAGATCTTTCTGCTAACGAAGAAAGTATTATTGCTGCTTTAGAATATGTTAACTCTGTTCGTTCTAAATACAATATTGTTTCAGTTAATTTATCGCTTGGTACTAGCCGCATGTGGACTGGACCTTGCGATACTATTTCTCCAGAATTAACTACAATTATTCATACTCTTATTGCAAATAGAGTTGCAGTTGTAGCTGCTGCTGGTAATAGTTATTCATATGGAATGGCTAACCCAGCTTGTATTTCTGGAGTAACTAGCGTAGCTGCTACTTCTAGCACTGATGATAACGTTACAGAGTTTAGTAATATATCTAATTATACTACCTTTGCTGCTCCTGGTTATCAAATTAATTCATCTGTTTCAGGTGGTGGTTACAAACAATCGTCTGGCACTTCTATGTCTACTCCTCACGTAGCAGGAGCAATTGCCTTATACAATTCTTTTAAGTCTGGATTGCCTGTTACTCAACAAGTTTCTAATCTTCAAGCTAATTGCCCTAAAGCTTATGATGCACCTACTAAAATTAGCGTATGTAGATTAGACTTTACTTATGTAGCAAGTGGTCAAGTTGTATCTCCTCCAGATACTACAGTTCCACCAGTTGATACTACTGTTCCATCTCCAACTACTACAGTTCCTTCTCCGGTAGTTACCACTCCTCCAACTACCACTCCACCTTTAGTGTATGGAACTATGTTGGGTAAGCCTAGACTTAACAGTATTCAGTATTATAAAAACAATTCTGTTTCAGTAAATTACACCGATCCTATTTATGCTAAATCTTTGATAGCTAATTATCTATTAATTTGTGGTTCAACCCAGTATACTTTTTCTCCAGTATCTGGATTTACGAATCACACTTATGTAATTATTTTATTTGATTCAACATCTACTTCTTGTAGTTTGCGAGCAGTAGATGCCAATGGCAACAATGGTCCAGCAACTCAGAATATACCTGTTTCTAAGTAATGTATCTTATGCAAAATATAAGACACATTCTTCTTAATGAAAGATTATATCATGATCAATGAATCAAGTGCTCTTGAAATATTTAAATTAATTCACAAAGGTGAATCAGACTATGCTTATGCATATGGTTTAAATATTGATGAAGATAACACTGAACCTATTAGCCATCTTGAAATTAATAAATCTAAAGATATTTATGATGTTCTTGAAAAAATTTCTAAAGATAGTTCTGGATTAATTTGGGATGCTATTGCAGTTACAACTCAAGGTTGGGCTGCTCCATTAGGCTCAAGCGAAGACTTAGATACTCCTCCATCTCAACACCCAGATAGAACTCGTGTGTTTCTTGTTTGTATTATTACAAACGAAAGAGATATACATTCTGTTATAAAAATTGAAGGAAAAGAACCAGTATACGACAATTCCGGTACTGGAGCTTTAGCTGATGCACTATTAAATGTCTATCCGAAAGTAAAATTAAAAAATGAAAACAATAACCAATTTTACGTTTGATAATAATTTTAATTATTCTTTTAGTTCTATTAAAGAATCTTTAAAGCGAAAAGAAACTAAAGTCTTTGCACTAGTTTCTCATTGGGCTGCTGAGCTAGTTGTAGATTTTTTTACTTTTATTGTATTAGTATTATCAACTCAGTATCTCCTATCATTAGCCGTATTGCTTTTAATTGCTTATCATACATACGCAGTGGTTGGAACTGTTCAAGAACTATTTTAAGGAAACTTATGTTTACAACAAAAAATATTGATCTTAGTCCATTAAAAGAATTTGTTAAAAATCCAGATAAACACGTAGATGCTTTTGTTTCTACTTTTGAACAAACTGTACAACAAGCTGGATCAGATAGCTTTGTACCTATGCTAACAATATTTAAAGACTTAGAAAATATAGAAATAACTATTCAATGCAGAGATTATAAAGATAAAGATGACATGTACAAATCTCTTAATGAGATGCTTCAATTCTTTTCTGCTACAGATGCTCATAGTTTTATTTTTGCTATGGACATTCGTCAAACAGTTTACTCTCAAGATAATCCAGATACTAAAAAGTCAGGCCCTGTAGATGCTTTCAGTTTAACCTTTGCTTCAAATGATTCTTCAGGTATGTTAATCATGCCTTATGAAATCATTGATGGCAATGTTGTTTGGGATATAGATAAATTCCAATTAACAAGCTTAGCTGATGGAGATCCATCTGAATCTTATCAAGGTGAAATTGCTGAACTATTTTATTTGATGACTCATTTAAATGGTCCTTTATTTACTCCAGCTCAACTGTTAAACTTCTATAACTTTAAAGGTTATAATTTTACTTTTCCCGATCAATCGTATGCTCAAAGAATTACTAAGGTAGAACTTTAAATGAAACTTAAAAAAGAAAAAACAAACAATATAAAAGAAGTTTATATGTTTGACAAAGAAACTAAACTTAAAAACGTTGTTGTCTCTAACGAAGACCCTTATGATAAACTATTTTCTTCTACTAAAGAAGAAGTTTGGTATTCCGATACATTCGATTTTTAACGAAAGACTATTGTGGAACTAAGACCTTATCAACAAGAAGCTCTTGCTTCAATGCTTGAAGCTGAATCAAATGGTATTAACAAACAGCTGATTGTTTTACCAACAGGTGCAGGTAAAACTGTACTGTTTGCACAGCTTCCAATTATTCGCAAAGAATCATTGCCAATGCTAGTGCTTGCTCATAGGTCTGAACTTTTAATTCAAGCTAAAGATAAGATTGAAACAATCAACAAAGATTTATCTGTAGGCATTGAACAAGCTGATAACAAAGCTGGTTATGTAGATGTTGTTATTGCTTCTGTTCCAACTCTTGGTAGAGAATCTTCTTCTCGTATTGAGAAGTATCCTAAAAATTATTTTAAAACTATTGTAGTTGATGAAGCTCATCATGCTGCAGCGCCATCATACCGTAGGATATTAGATTATTTTACACCTGAACTTTTATTAGGCGTTACAGCAACTCCTCAACGATCAGACTCTGTTAGACTTATTGATGTCTTTCAAGAGATCGTATACTATAAGTCTATACAGGATTTAATTAAAGAAGGCTGGCTTAGCCCTTTAGTTGGATACAGAGTAAAAACATCAACCGATATTTCAGATGTGGAGATACAAAATGGCGAATATAAACAAGACCAACTCATTGAAGCTATTGATAATCCTGGTCGTAACAACAGTATTGTTACTGCCTATAACGATTTGGCGAATGCTAAGAAAACCGTGGTTTTCGCCGCTGGAGTCGATCACGCAGGACACCTTGAAGAAGCCTTTAGAAAAAACGGGTCCTCGGTACGAGTAATAATAGGTACAACTCCAGAGGAGGAACGCCGACAAATACTGTCGGACTTCAAATCTGGCGCGGTAACCGTTCTCGTTAACGTAGGAGTATTAACTGAAGGCTTTGATGAGCCAAGTATTGAAGCTATTATCTTAGCTAAGCCTACTAGATCATCTCTTCTTTATACTCAAATTGTAGGACGTGGTACACGTTTATTTGAAGGTAAAGAACACTGTATGATTATTGATATTGCAGATACCACTAGAGGTAAAAAGCCTATTGGTTTACCAACTCTTTTAGGTATGCCAGCTGAATTTGATTTGCAAGGTCAATCATTAACCGACATTGCTGATGAATTTGAAAAGCTTAAAGAGACTGCTCCTGGTGAAGCTTCTACTGTTCTTAACATGGAAGACATCACAAATGCATACAAAAGAATTGATTTGTTTATGCCTCCACCTCCGAACCCAGCTGTGCTTGAATATTCTACATTCATCTGGTCTGAAGTTGGAGAAGATAGATTCTATTTGAATACTAATAGCTTTGAATCTTTTCATATTTATTGTGACACTCTTGGAAGATGGGCAGCTGAATGTCATGTTCGTTCAGGTGCTAATGTAAATATTCATGTTATTGGTCGCGGTCAAAGTATCAGATCTGTCTTTGCTGGTGCTGACAAATGGATTATGGAAAATAGATCTACATCTCTTCCATTGATAGATGCAACAGCTGTTTGGAGAGCAGATGCTCCAACGGACAAGCAACAAAAACTTCTTAAAAGAATTGGTGTACCAATCACTAATACAATGACCAAAGGTATGGCTAGTCAAATTATTTCTAAATGGATGGAAAGACCTGAGAATAAAAGACCAGCTTGGCTTGAAAATAAAATTAAACAAAACAAAAGGTGGTAAGTTTTATGAATGAATACCCACCAGATTATCCTCGTCATGGGTTTCATCTATGTCATGGATGTGGATCTATGACTCCTCATCACACTCAAGAAAACCTTCCAGATAATGGATGGGTTTTTGATATGAATAACTTTGGATACTACGCTGGATTTACAGATTTTATTGGAGAAGATCCACAAATAGTAAGACTATGTCATGATTGTGTAGTTAAATTCTTAGACACATTTCCACTTTTAAGCGTGTTAGCAGGTAAAGGTGGTCATAGTCAAAATGGTCCCAATGAAAAACCATGCTGTAGATATGCATGGAAAGCTGAATCAATTGGCTCAAGCACCATAACCTATTTAGCTTCAGACGATGCTGAATCATGGGAGATTATGTAATAATGTTATGTCCTCGTTGTACTTTAAATTTAATACCAAGTAATGATGCGCCAGGTGCATATCCTGGGGCTTTATCAAGAGCAGATAATGAAACAGAAATATGTTCATTCTGCGGATATGATGAAGCTGTTAGACAATTTTTTCACAATGATCTTCAGCCCAAAGATTCTTGGCCTATACCAATCGATCAATTTATGTTAGGAAAACTAAAATGACTAAGAAATTTAAACTACTTTTAAAAACATTGGTACTTGCATCTCTTTTTCTTGCTTGTTTCTATTCTGCTGAAAAAGCATTAGCTGACAATCAAGAACCTATTCTTATACAGATAAGTGATACTGATATTGGAACTGAAGCTTTTGAGCAGTTGATATCTCATGGTAATGGCGGTCATGCTGCAATAGGTGCTATACTTGGAAATGCGCAAAGTATGCTTTCAAATCCAGGTATCGGCTTTAGCATTGGTTCCGGGGGCAATGGTGATCGGCCTTCTATTATTATCGCCGTATGGACTGACCAACCGTTTAGTGTCTCTGCTGGATTGGCTACTATTAAATCTCACTTTAATGTACCTATCAATCCAGTAACTACTAATGGTGATTGCGCGATTGCTTGTGATGGAACAACTCAAGTAGAAGAAGTAGTTACAACTACTACCACAACTGTTGCGCCTACAACAACTTTGCCACAAGTTGTAACACCAACACAGGTATCTCAATCACCGCAAACAACCCAGCCAGAACCAGTACAATCGCAACCACAGCCAATAGTGTATAATACAGAACCGTATACAAATCCCACAACAACGACAACAACAGTTGTCGAAATTGTAAACGTTTCTTCAGCATATGCTTCCTTTGTTTTATCAGAAGAATTAATTAGTTCTATTAGTAAGCCTAAGGTTATTAAACCTAAGGTCATTAAAAGTAACAAAGCAAAGAAAGTTTTAACCAAAATAAAATAACCAATTAAGTAGGAGATTCTACTATGCCCCCATTAAAAAAGCAAAATAAAATAGCAGTTACAGATAAACGTACTCCAGATGAAATTGCTATTCAATCAGCAATAACTTCTCATTATAATATTCTTACTCCTATGTATAAAGCTGAACATATTCGTGTTAAAAATCCTTTAACTACACGAGATCATTTATTTAGCGTGACTGATCCTGCTTTTTATGATATGTTTTATGAGCTTGCTCAGCTTGGATTAAAAGACAAGATGATGTTAGAGATTGAAACTTTTGCGGCAAATATTGATCCTGATTGGCAAGCTGTTTATTCAACTTTGCAACGTTACTTCAAAGGCATGGAAGAAGCTAATGAAATTTCTCAAATCTCTAGTCAATCGTAATATACAACACGCTAAAGCGCGTAAACAAGAACTTGTTGAAGGCGATATCTATTCTTCTCGTTATTGGGAAGGATATATCAGCGCTTTAGAATCTATAATTCATGTATTGCCAGATGAAAAGGAAGAGTGTGAAGAAATCTTACAAGCCAGACAAAGCCCAGCTTCGTCAGATAATCCCACCACCTCTTGAAGCTCGTAATAAAATATTAGATTTATTTTATCAGGAACAAGATGAAGTTGGTTATGTAAAAGCTGTTATTAAATATAAACAACTAATGCATGAACTATACAAAAGATACAATCCTTGGATGAGACCTGTTTATATAAACGAATATAACTGGTTTAAAAATTAATTTATTTATAAGGATATTTATGGATACCAAACAAATTAAAGCTAATAGTTCGACTTTACTTATATTGAATTATTTAGGTATGCGTAAGCGTATGGGAAAGCCTTGGGCAACAGACTTAGAAATAGCTTTCTTTTTTCCTCATAAGCTACAAAAAAGAACTAAGCAGGGAGCTGATGCTAGACAAGCTTTGGACAACCTACTCAAAGCTAAGTATGTTGTAAGAAAAAAAATTAAAGGTGTTGATCACTATTCTTCTACGGAACTAGGTTCACGAGTTCCTTATATAGTTTCTAACCGTTTAGCTAGTAGTCCTAGTTATCAATTTAGGAATAAGCACCAAGACAAAGATTAATTAAATCTACGTGGTTCTTTAATTGCATCCCAGTACATTTGCCCAACACGATCTTCGTATCTTTTTGGCGTACTGTCATAATGGTAATTGTTTACTGCTTTCATAACAAATTTATGAAATATTGTCGTTATTGCGATGAGGATTAAGAGTGTTATTATCATGCTTATATAGTATCATACTATCACGTTACGTGAACCTACCAATCAGTAGTATCTCTAAAATAGATAGGAGCCATCGTTATGTCAGAACCTAAAAACATTAATGTTAACATACCCAATGTAATATCTTGGTTTGAAGAATCTGAACAATGCATGCTTCATAACCACGCTGAGATTATACCTACTACTAAAAGTGTTATGCTTGATTTAATAGATAGAATAAAACATGCATCTATGACCAATAGTGATTATGATGCGATTGTTTTAAAAAAATCAATTGAAACACTTCGTAAAGTTGTACAAAGTTCTTATGATAAACCTTTATCTAATCCTTTTGACGAAATTCATGATTATGTAAATGTAATTTCTCAAAAAACTTTAATGGCAGAAGCTCAAAGATCATTAGCAGAAGCTGATGGCAGTAGTGATTATTACTACTGGGACGGTTATGTCGAAGCATTAGATTATGCTATTGATTTCTTGCCAAACTACAATAATTAAAGGATGCTCTTATGAATGAGCTACAACTTCAAGTTGGAAAGCTGATAGATAAGTTTTTGCCAAACTATTATAAGTCAGTAGATGTTGATGAAGGTTGGTATCAGATAGTTGTTGATTGCGACAATCTATTAACGCAGATTGATCCTGATTATAAAATCGTGCAAATCAAACAAAAGTTTGGTGGACTACGTTATTACTTTCAACCATCAGATACTAACAATGGTGAACTATATGTAAAAATGAATGCAGTTGTTTTGGCATACGAAAAAATTGCTTCAATTACTTGTGAAGCTACTGGTAATCCTGGTGTATTGATGAAATCTACAGGTGGATGGTTTAAAACCCTTGATCCAGAATACGCTAAGTCAACATTATTTTTTAAAAACTTTACTGTAGTTGAAAAGGATTAAGGGCCGGTAGCTCAGTGGTTAGAGCAGGGGACTCATAATCCCTTGGTGGTGGGTTCGATCCCCACTCGGCCCACTATACCTATTATATTAATAAAGGATACATTATGACTAACAATAAAAGAAAATATGGAAATGATAAATTTCAATCAGGCCCACTTGCTGATCAGCCCGAAATAAACACTGGACTTCTTCCAGGATCTCAAGAAGTATACGTAGAATCTAATGTAGATAAATCTACTAAATCTTCTTTTTTAAAAGACATTCCTAATTGGCTAAAGTGGCTATTGTTAGCAGCTTTACTTTTGTTAGCTTTTTGGGTTTGGAACAATCGCCCTAATGACAATTCTGTATCTGCAGTTGAATCTACTACAACTACTGTTTTGTCACCTACTACCACTTTAGATTCTAGTCGCAATATTATCGATCCTTTAGATCCTGATTATTATGAACCTATTTATCCTAAAGCTAAACGTTATCTTGACGAAGTACGCAAAGGTAGTTGGGAAAACACAAGAACAAAGAAACAAATAGATGAAGAGTTCACTGATTTTGAACTTTTTGCTATTGGTATTGATTCTTGCAACATGGCTAGAAAAAATTGGACTACTCCAAGAATAATTGATTCTCTTGTCGGTTCGGCAGTCATGACAGAAGGCTATAGTTTATATTCCGTGTATGCTTCTAACTTAGTTTACGCTGCCCATAGCTTTTTGTGCCCAGAGGTTTTTGTAAAATGAAAAAATTACTTATCACTTTTGCTCTAAGTCTTTTTGTTACAGCTTGTGCATCTAGCTCAAGTGTTTCAAATCAATCATTTAACTTTGACTGCAACGAATCAACAGCAGTTGTATTCGATGCTTCTTCAAGTATGATTAATCAAAAACAATGGGACACATTCATGAACACTATTCGTGATCCTTTAATGTGCGTTATGGTTGATCCTGAATATAGTTTATCACTTACTATTCAGGGATCAACTTCTGCTGATACTCGTTATTTTAATTTTAAAGATATTCTTATTAAAGACGAAATTAATAAGAATCAACGAACAAAAAAGTTACCAGAACTTTTTCCTCAAACATTTCAAAATATTCAACTTCAAATAGCTAAAGCTATTGAATCTGTTGATTCTAGCAGCACTGACATGATTAGTCTTTTTACTACAATTTGTCAACTATCTGAAAAGAATTCAGATATTACAAATGTAATTGTTATTACAGATGGTATGTCTACAGTTGAAGCTTTATCTAAAATTGAAAAATGTTCTGATAATAAACTTAATGTTAATTTTATTAACGTAGGTTATTCTGCTCCAGAATTTTATATTCAAAATTTAAAATTTGATTTAGTTGCTTATTGCAGCGTTGCTGGATTTAACTGTACTTTTAATAATATTGTTTCTAATTCTTTAGAAGTTTATAATATTCCTGATATTTCAGTTGAACAAGAACCTAATCTATATTTTAATTTAGATAATGCTTTATTATTTTCTAAAGATTCTTGTGAATTAAATCCAGAATCATTAGATTATTTAAATAAAATTTTTAGTACATTTACAAATTCTGATTCAACAATTGTTATAACAGGTCATTCTGATAATTTAGGACCCGTTGATTCTAGAATGCCATTAAGCCAGTGTAGGGCTGAAGCGGTTAAGCAAGCTGCTATTAAATTTGGTCTTCTTAATAACATTGAAGCTATTGGCGTAGGCGATACTCAACCTAGAAAAGGCTATGACCCAAACACTCCAGAAGGACAACAGGCTAACCGTCGAGTTACAATTCAGGAAAAAGGATAATTTATTATATGTCTACTAACACTAACAATAATTGGTTGCCCCATGCAATATTTGCCAAGTACCTTAAAACTACACTTGCAGCTTATCACCAAGCAGCAGCAACTATTAATCATAATGTCAAAGAAGCTTTGTCTACTGCTAAGTCTTTGCAAAACACCTGCAACATTGAAGTTCAAGTTGAAAAAGTTAATAAACAAAAACTTGATAAAATTAACCAAGAAATGCATCGCAACATTAACGATAGAGAACAAGCTTCTTCGTTGCAGCCCTACGTTAATAAATCTAATAAAACTATAAAATCATTTCGTACATCAATGCTTTTTCTTGTTGACTGTCTTTTGATATCTTATATTATAAAGACTACATATATGGGAGATGTTGCACAATCTGCTTCTATTCCAATTAAAGTTCTTCATTATTTGGAACTTTATGCTCCTCCATTCGGAGTATCATTAGCTATTTTTGGCTTTGGTCAATACTTTGGAGTCAACCGAAGTAAGTACGAAAAGTTTACTAAATCTAATGAACAAGTTCATAAGGATGTATTTAATTCTTATAATATTAACAATTTTACTTATCCCTTTTTTGCCATTCTTATTCCAACTTCTGTTTTTCTTTTAACATATTCTGAATCATCTATTCGTGGCGCTGCATTACCTTATGCAATTATGTCTTTATTTGTTGCAGTTGCTTCTTATTATAATGGAAAACATTATGAAGATTCTGCTGGAAAATATTTAAATGAATTAGATCAGCTTGTTGAACTTTCTAAAACACAACAATCAAAAGTAAAACAAGAATATCAAAATAGTCCTGTTGCAGCGCGTGCTAAGTTTAATAACTTAGTAACTCAAGCTAAGATAACTCTTCATCAGGGAATTGATTCCACTCTTTCTACTTGGCATGGTGAGTTAGAAAAGCTTTTCCATACCATTATAGAAAAAGCTGATAAGCTTGATATTGATATCATTGAAATTAACAAAATCATGCAGACTCAACCTCCTGCTATACAATGGGTAGATATTAATCCTATTGAATTTATTACTTATCCTATTCATTCTAATATTACTACGTTAAACGATGACATAATTGCAACATATGGTGGCCCATCTGAACTCAAAGAAATGGAAGAATAATTATTAAAAAATTAATACTTGCTTTTGTCTTTCCAGTTTTATTAATAACTTTTTCTGGTAATGTTGTTCAAGCAAAAAATTGCATTGGTTATTGTCCTGGATCTTCTTCTAATTCTGGCAATCCTTATAACCTTTATAAACCTCGTAATACTTATGTTGCTCCATATTCAAAAAGTAATGGTCAATATGTACAGGGTTACACGCGTTCAAAACCTCTTTGTAGCGGTTGGTATTGTCCTTAAATTATTAATAAAGGAGACTATATGAAAAGAATAAATGGTAAGAAGCTGCGTAAAAAATTAGAGAAACTTATTCCTACTTCTTCATTTGGTGAAGATAATGAAGGTCAAGTTATTATTTACACAGGTTTAAAAGAAACAAAAGACGGAAACTATAAGGATTTATCATGAACAAGAAAGACTTTATTTCTTTATATAAGATGAATCGCTTATGGGGCGACAGTAGACTTGAAGCAGCATACTGGGCATTGCGGGGTAAAGCATTTCTTACTTCTTTTGAAGGTCGTTTATTAGAAGATCAAATACCTAATCCTAATCCTGATATTGAAGATGAATGGTGGCAAGCAATAAAATGAATATAACAGAATTTGAACAACAACCTTATATTAAACAAATGCCCAAAGGTGAATGCACATATTGTGACCTAGAGTATGATAAGCCTACTGGCTTCTTCCCGCCTCACACAGCGTCTCCTAGGTGCCAATCAGGGCATCATAATCATTGCACCTGCGACACTTGCTTTTAGGAACTTATGAAAAACAAACTTATACATTATATTCGTTTATATAAAATTAATCGTTTATCTTATCATGGTATTTTTCTGTCAATATACTTAACACTTCGTGGTGGAAGTAATCATTTTGGCGAATACCTTTGGGAAGAGATGAACGAATACATTGAACTAGATCTTGAACCTGAATTTTGGGATTTAATGAAAGAAAGTAAATGAAAAAATATATTTTAATATCAGTGTTAGCTTTAAACTTAGCAGCATGTTCTATTACTGGTGAACCTTGGTCACAAAAAAGAATAGAAGGTATAAGACAAGCATTTTGTGTTGAGGAAATGGGTGAAGATCCATATTCTAAATCTTGTGATTGTTTTGTTGCAGCTACTCAAAACAACTTCAAAAACTTTACAGCATTTGCTAGATCAAATGGTCCTACTCAACAGTATCGAGATGATCTATTATGGTGCGGATATGTGATAGGCCTATAATGATTTTTATATTCCCTCTTATTGGTACAGTAATTATACTAGTACTAATTGCTATCTTTTCTATTTAATCAAATACAAACATAAGGAAAATACATGAGCACTATTAAAGCTCCTAAAGTAATCGATCAACCATCAATGCCACAGAATTATTATGGTACGTCAATGGCAGTAAGTAATATATTTGCTGGTGAATCATTGTACCTTGGTAATAACCGCAACGCTGAGAAACTTAAAATATCTGAAATTTCGTTTCATGATAATATGTGGTATCTTACAGTAATTGATGTAGATCAAAATGTTTTTACCGTGCGTTATGAAACTAACGCTCGTGTAAATGTAGCATTTAATTAATACAAAGCAACAGAATACCTATATAAGTACGGAGACATATTATGTCATATTCAGTAATGCTTAATAGCAATAGCGATGATGCCCTTAATCTTTCTAAAACAAGAGATTTACTAAAAAATCTAGTAGACGCTTATGCTGTAGATAATGCAAAGCTTGCAGGTCTACAGTTTGATATCAATGATATCGACAAGCTTGCTAGGTGGTCAGATAAGTTAGTCAAACTAATGAACATATCTGGATCTTTAGAAGATGTTATATTAGAACCAGCTGACCTAAGTTAATCTTAGGCCCAGGTGGCGGAATGGTAGACGCGGGGGGCTTAAACCCCCCTGGCACGAAAGTGCTGTATCGGTTCGAGTCCGATCCCGGGCACAACTAAACAAAGGATCTTTGTGAAAACAAATATTTCATATGAAGAATTTTTAGAAAGAGTTGATAAATACCATCATCAGTTTAAAGATACTTGGAGATTTGGTCAAACTTATTTTAGTGTTTTATCTTCTGTTCGCAGCGATATTGCTGAAGCTATACGGGGAACTTTACATGATCCATTTCACAAAGATAAAGTTTCTGAAGGAACTGAAGAACTTGTTAAATCCCGTTGGTAAAATTCAAAACAACACCAACGAACATTGAATGGAGTGGTTATGGATTTAGCTATTATTATAGCAGCGATTATAGCAGCAATTGCTTCAGTTGTTGTTTCTTGTATAGAGTTTAAAGCAGCAATGCTTTCCTTATCGGAATAGGAAAATAAATGAAAGCATCTATTGGTTCTTGGTCTCAACAAGCAGCTTGTAAAGGATATTCATATTTGTTTTATCCTAAAGATGCTGAGCGTCCACAAGCCAGAGATCGTCGTGAACAAAGAGCCAAAACACTTTGTGCTATTTGTCCTGTTTTAGATTTATGTAAAGATCACGCTAGAGAAAATACTGAATTTGGTATTTGGGGTGGCGAAAATGAAGAAGAACGTTACCTTGCTGGATACAGTCTTCCCCGTTATGCTGGAATTAATGTAGCTAGAAGATTGCAACGTAAGCGTAAAATTGCACTTGAAGAAGAGGTTAAAAGTGAATTGGTTTGATATAATTAGATTAGTTATTGGAATACCTGTAGGTTTAATAGCTGTTAGTTTATTCCTTGTATTAGTTGCTGATATAAAACAAAATAAATAATATTTTGGCAAGTAGCTCAGTTGGCAGAGCAGCGGACTGTTAATCCGCTTGTCGTAGGTTCGAGCCCTACCTTGCCAGCTATGACAAAACAAATTACAAATCTTATAGATAATGCAATTAAACAAATATCAGGAAGGCAATTAGTTTCATCTTCAGAGATGACTGATCTTCTTTTAGATATTAGATTGCATCTTATAATTGATGAAGAACTGGTTAAAGAAACGTTATGATTTCTTCGATTCTTTTTCCTGGACCTTTTGAACCAGATTTTAGACCAATAATTATTTTAATATCAGCTATGGTTTTTTCTGTAACATATGTTATTAAAAAAAATTGGAATGATATTAAAAACGATTTTGATAGCGATTGGGAAAAGTAAAGGAGCATGTTATGGGGATGGATGTATTTGGCACTAAGCCTAAAAACGAAAAAGGTGAATACTTTCGCAATAATATTTGGTGGTGGCGACCACTTTGGACTTTTTGTTTAGAGACTTATCCAGATCTTGCTGGAAAAGTAGAAGATGGTCATTCCAATAGTGGGTTTGGTCTTAATGCAACTGATTCCAAAAAACTAGCTAAATCAATTAAAAAAGATCTTGATTCTGGAAAAGTACATCAGTACGGCGTTAAAAGAGAAGCTTATTTAAATTCTTTACCGCTTGAAAATTGTGAGCATTGCGATGCTACCGGAATTCGTAATGATCAATATGTTAAGGGAACATGTAATGCTTGTTCAGGTCTTGGTAAACGTAAAGCATGGGAAGCTGAATATCCCTTTGATGTTCAAAACGTAGTCGAGTTTCAAGAGTTTTTAGATAACTGCGGTGGTTTTAGTATATGCTAATACCGTCGCCCCTTTAGCTCAGTGGTAGAGCACCTCACTTGTAATGAGGTGGTCCTCGGTTCAATCCCGAGAGGGGGCTCTAAGATAACAGCGTGTCTTACTGGAAACAGTGGGTGAACCTAATGATGTAATTAGCACGTGAGACACATATTCTCTTGGCATCACTGTTATCTTTTAATCATGATAGTAGCGCATTTAAATGTTGGTAATGATAGAATATAATGTGTAATACAATCCTGTATTCTCTATCACTGCTATCGCCTATTAGAACAAGGAGTAACTATGACTAAGCCACAAGCATTCAAAGACTACGGCCAAGAATCATTTACCCTTGCTCAAATAAAGGCTTATCGTAAACAAGATGAGCAAGAGCATAAAGCTAAGGAAAAAAAAACTAATCGAATACGTACCAAGTAAGTCTAGGGGCGGTATACCCTCACTCTTATAAGGTGTTGAAAGGTTAGTTGGTCCACGTGGGTTCAAGCCCCACCCGCCCTACTAAATGGAGTTCTAATGTCTTCAGATGATTACATTTTAAATGCAGATAAAATATTTCTTGAAGAGATTAAAATTCATAATGATTTGATTGAAACTAGCTCTCAACTGCAAGCTATATTCTCACGCATTACATTATCAGGATTTGCTGTTTCAGATTCTATTTCGATCTTCATCGATTGCATACAAAGAAAAGAATTTGATAAAGCAAGAAAAGTACTACAGGATGCAGTATACTCTTTATCTAACCTAGCTGATGGTTTAGTATCAGCTGTAGATAAATTAAATTCTGGAGTACTTAATAATGGCGAAGAAACCAATAGGAGTCAGGTCGATTGAAGATTTTGATATCTTTAATTCTGAAGATAATGCATGGCGTCAAAAAGCTGCTTGCACTGGCATAGCTACATCTACTTTTTTTGGTTCTCCAAAATCAGATGACATAGCAGTAGCCAAATTAATATGTAAGAAATGTTCTGTAAATGCTGATTGTTTAAAAAGTGCATTAACCTATCAGTATCATGGTGTTTGGGGAAACACGACTGAAGAAGAACGTAATTACATATTTAAAAAAATATTAGATAATGATATATCTACTCTTAATTTAAAGACCTGTTCTAAATTGGTTTCTTTGTTTTAACTTATATTAAATATAAAAAAACACTATTATACTTTTGGAGGTGTTTTGTGTTTGATCCAGTTATTAATAACAATAATGATGACGATATTTTTGATGACAATAAGACTCTTTCTGATTCAAACGAAAGCACTTCGAACAGTTTAAATGGCCGGAAAGAATATTTACATTCTTTAGATAATGTATTTGATGATTTATTTAGCGGTAAAGACATTGATTCTTCAAAGATAGATGATCTTATTAAAAAATTTGGTTCTGAGATAGCTAAATCAGTTGGCAATATTCGATTTGAATTATCTTCAACTTTTTATGAATCGGCTTCAAAATGGTTCTTTGAATATAAAGCTGATAAAACTTCTTATGCTGCTTATTCTTACTTAACAGAACAAAGCAATGGTAGATATCCTTTGTATCAAAAATTTTATGAGTTAGAAGTTGAAATTGTTAAAAAACATGTTGTACGTTCATTTTTAAACAATACATTTCTTACTGACCCTGCAGTAGGTTCTTTTGATAAAATAAGCAAAATGTTTAATGTTCCTGTTGATATTAGATATGTTAAAACATATTTTGAATCAGTTTTTGATATTCTTCATTTTACTAGTGTTCAAGATATTGGAATGTACAAAGCTTTAGCAAGTGAATTATCTTTACCTGTAAATGATTCAGTTGTTGATGGTTCTGCTAGATTAGATTCTCTTACTGGTCATCAAAGAAGAAACTTATTATTTGTTAATTCTCTTACTGATGAAATGAAAAAGTCTATTTCCACTCATGTTAAAGAAGAAATGAGTAAATATGATTATAAATATGAAGAACGTAAATAGACTATCTATAAGCATCATGTCTTTTGCTGCTATGTCCGCTATTAACTATACGATTATACACAATCCAATTGTGTTGTTAGCTTCGTTTATTCTTTTAATTCATGAGCTTGGACATTATTTAATGGCTAAGAACTTTGGTGCTAATGTTAAGTTTCCCATATTCATACCTTTGATAATAATGTCAATTGGCATTACTCAGGTTAGTGACTTAGAAGATAGATATAAATCAATGGTTGCTTTAGCTGGACCAATGATGGCAGCTTTCTTTATAATTGCTTTAATTCTATTTAATTTTACTTATAAAATATTCTCAACTAAAATTTTATTTCTATTTCTATTTGGTGAAATTGTATTTAATTATTTTGGTTTAGACGGTAAACGTTATAGAAAGTTTAAACAAAATAATTTATCTGTTTCATTTTCATAATAAATAAAAACAAAAAAACTCCATTAACCACTATTATCAAGTATCATCTTGAAAACGGAGAAATTTATAAATGAATGAGACAGTATTAAATAAAAAAAAAAATTTAGAACAAAAGATAAACTTTTCTTTAGATAATATGTATTTTGATGTTCAAGGATTTGACCCTACTAACATTGCAGAAAGTCAAGTAGCTAGGCTTCTTACCAAAGTTGCTGTTGGTTCTGTTACGGTTTTATGGTCTCTTATGGAACTTAAAAATCTAATTAAATTTAGAAAAACTTTGAAAGGCTAATCATGTCTGAACATCCGGAAAGTATTCCGGAGTTTGTATCTTATGATAGATTCCCATTCTCTGCTAAAGCAAGTTTGGGAATTCAATCAGATTTACAAACTCAATTAAGCACTTTAAATGAAAGAATTGACAAGATTGCATCAAATGTATTAGTCGGGGATATGCCTCTTATTAGATTTGTTTTGCAAACTAGTCATGATAGATCTGAGTTAAAGAAATTTGCAAAAGCTGTTGACAGAATTGCAGATCTAATTGAAGCTGTTGATCAGTTAGAATCTAAACTTAAAATAATCGAAACTGCTCAGAAAGATCCTCAATGGTTTGCCTTTGCCTTTGGTGATTTTTCTCAGGAGATAGAAAAAGACATAAACGATATATTTAACTAAACTTTATTTTATTCTATTTTAAAAGAGGATGTATGTCTTCCACTAATAATATAAACTACTCAATTACAAATCAAGATGGCGCACTTGTAATGCGGTCTACTGTTAAATCATTTAACTTAGATCACGTAACAGATAAAGATATTGTTTCTTTCTATAGGAACTTTTCTTCTTATGCCATGTTTGATACTGGCTTGATGCCATTGTCAGGCACTGGTGTATTGGCTATTCGTAGTGCTGGTAATCATACTCAAATTACTTTCCAACATGAACCACAGATTAATCATATAAACTGGGGTGCAAACGAAGGTGACCGTGATGCCGTAACATACACAGTTGCTCAGCCATATCGTATTTGGATTGGCGATCTAATTGATGGAAACTTGTATGGTGCTAGAATGTTTTATAGCCCATATCCAATTACCTCACCTGATCAACAGTTGTATCATCTTAATCTTCCTAATACCAACTGCAAAGGGTATCGTGGAAATGGTGTAGGTTGGCAGTGTTTATATCATCGAGATAGTTGGGACCAACTTCCCTTTAATGAAAAAATAGTTAAGTTTGCAGAACGCTGCTCCGGTGTTGAAACATACAATGATGCTAACATGAGCGAAACCGATGGACCAAGATTCTATCAAGAAAGAAATATGCCTGGTTATACTTGGAATCCAAATACATGGCAAAATAAAACTTCTGAAGAAGGATATGCTTGGGTTCTAGATAAAGATAATTGGATTCCTATTTTAGTTCGAGATCAAGATAATCAAGGTAGCCATGATGATAATGGAATTCCATTAACAATCCAAATGGCTATGCTTGGAGACTATCAAGCTTATTATACTGATAATTACAGGCCAAAACCAATCAATCTTCTTTCTCGTTCGGATTTAAAATTAGATTCTGAAAAAGTTGTTAATTGGATTGCTAGAAGTCATAACGCTTCTTCTTTATTGGATGTATCTTATAATCCAATGGATGTTGCAAAAGAACATAGGATTAATTTAAATACACAAATTCAAAAGTTTGGTGGATTTGATGTAGACGATGAAGAAGAGCAAGAAGATCACATTACTGTATCATGCCCTATCACCGGAGATACTTGCAGTATGCATGAAAGTGATAGTTATTCTGATTTCAATGGAACTACTTATTGTCAAAGTTGCTTTGAAGAAAATGTAGCCCATTGTGAAAATACTGATGAGTATATTCCACTTGATAATCCTAAAGTTAAATGGATGGAAAATGATGGCATACACATTAACATAGAGCATGCTATTGTTAAAGAATGTAAGAATTGTCAGACTGAATATTGGGCTAAAACTAAAAACAATATAGACGTACCAATTCTTGGTATTTACATAAGTTCTGAAGAACTTGAATTATGCAAAACTTGTCTTCCTTCATACGCTGCTTCAAATTATAATTCAGAAACTAATCTTATTCCAGATGGATCTAAGGTAGGTAACTGTTATGGATGTAGCACTACAGTATTTATAGGAGAAAAATGGTCTCACATTTTTCCATCACCAAAGAGCATATCATTAGATTCAAATGATGATCATGATAAAAGTATTTTGGTAGATAATGTAACATTCTGTCCCCAATGCTCAACAAGGTATAACCTTTGCCCAACGGGACACTATGCTTCTAATTGGAGTAATCCTATTACTGAGCTTCCTAAACAGTTTTACATACAGGTAAGCAATCCAAATACATTAGATGAAGTGATTAACACTTGTTTAACTCACCTATGCTACAGTTGCATGAGTGAAGAGTTAAAAAATATAGATGATGATAGTAAATTACAAATTATAGATAATCCATTTAGTCATACTATGCTTACTAAAGAGCGCTATGACAAAGCTGTAATTGAAGGAATTGCTTTTTCTAGTTCTTGTTGCACTAATTTAGACGACTCTTCGTCACCGTTTTAATTATATATAAAATAAAAGAATCTACTTATAGGAGTACTTATGTCTAACGATACACAAATTACATTAAATGATTTAAATTATTTTTGGCTTCCAAATGGAGCTCCGTGTTTCCTTGCAAATAATATTAATATTTGTGAACAAATAGAATCTTTAGGTTTTCAAATTTATTATTTGATTGGCCATAAAGGAATTACCACAAATAGCACTACAACTTATAAAGCTGGCACTCCTGCTGCCACTGCACAAAGTACAACGTATAAATCTAAAATGTTTAAAGTTGTAAATAATTTTGTTAGTCGAGCAGTATCTGAAGTTGAAGAAGACTTTGGACCAGAGCTTGCTTCCTTTAAGGAAGAAGCACATTATACAATGCCGGCAATTCCTCATGTTATTATCGATAAGCTTGATGAATTCTTTAGATTAATTCATGCTAAACACGGTTCTGAATCAATCGTTCTTCTTACTTATGACACCACAAAAGAAGGACCTGAAGGTTGGGGTATATTAGTTCCAGAGCAAACTAATACTTCTACTCACTGTAAGTATGATCCTGATTCTATCGTAGATCTTAAAGAAGATCATGTGATGATTGTTGGTTCAGTCCACAGTCATCCTGAAATGCCAGCTTATGCTTCTGGTACAGATCATGATGATCAAGCAGACTTTGATGGTTTGCATATTACTTATGGTTGGCAGAAGTCTGTTGCAAACGGCGCAACTCAATATCACTTAGAATTACAAATGGGTGGAACATCTTATACTCTTACTGCTAAGGATGTATTTGAGGATTTTATTCTTCAAAAGGAGCCAGATCCTGAGGTTCTAGCTTGGAGCGATAAAGTAAAAAAAGCACTCCCCCCGCAGCCATTGCTGGCGGGGGTTACTCTAGCGGGTACGGGTACGGGTATAATACCACTCAATCAACCGGCTACAACTCCTCCGGCGTACACACCTGGTGGCAGTAGGAAGTTAGAAAAAAGAAGTCAAGTAATTCCATTTGATAGGAATACTTATCCTGGAGCCATTGCTGCTGAGATTGATATATCTGGTAATTCTTCTATGATTTGTCCTTCTTGTTTAATTGCTTTGTTTAAGACTGAAATTTATCAAGGAAGTGGTTGTCCAGCTTGTGACATTGCAATTGTTCCTATGAATAATGATATTGAAGATATCATTAATTCAATTGATATTTATAATATGGAACGCAATTTTTCTACTTTTGTATCATATTATCTTTGGGCTACAGATGGAAAACAAGATGAAGATTTCATCATGTTAATAAAACCATCTGATTCAAGAGTTAGCACACCCTTAGACGATAGATCTCCATCTTTTTTCGGATCTGATGATATTTTAGAAAATGAATCTGTATTTAACGAAGACTTGATAGACAAATGGTCAAACATAACTCTTTGTTGCGAAGCTCCTCTAACTGAAAACGGTGCACTTTGTAATTGTCCGGTAACTGTATTGCCTGACGATATTCAAGATTTTGATGAAGCAATTTCTGCTCAAAATATTAAAATGTATGATGCTCATTCTGTATGTGAATCTTGTGAGCATTATTATCTTCCGTCTTGTCCAGAATACCGAGAAGCTATTATAAAATTTGCTGTTGAAGCTGAGCTTCCAAAAGAACCACTATATGGTTGCACAAGTTGGCAAGCATACAAAAATTCAAGTGACTACTCAATGGAAGGTTGGGGTAACTATGGAGTCTAAAGAAAAAAGATTCGTAATTGTTGGTGCTGGTGGTATTGGTACTTGGCTTGCTGAAGGCGTTGCTCGTCTTCTGGAATGGAAGTATCCTAACTCAGCATTGATCATTGTTGATGGTGACAACTATGAAGAAAAAAATAAAGAACGTCAGCATTTTACAAAAATGGGCAACAAGGCTTCTGTTAAAGCTTTAGAGCTTACTCAACAATTTAATAAGACTACTTTTATTCCAGTTGCTAAATGGATTGTTGGAGATGATTTTCAAGGGGTAACAGATGATGATTCTCCTAAGATGAAAGCTTCTGATCTTTTGACTGATGGAGATGTTGTTCTTGCTGTAGTAGATAATTTTGCTGCTCGTAAAATATTGTTTGATGCTGCGTCCAATATAGCTAACATCGATGTATTTACTGGTGGTAATGATGATGCTTTATTTGGATCTATTTATCATTATCAACGTCGTGATGGCGTTGATGTTACAGACCATCCAGTAGTATACCATCCTGAATATGAAAATCCACCAGATAAAAATCCAGGTGAACTATCTTGTCAAGAGCGGGCTGAGATAGATGGTGGTACTCAACTTCTTGCTACCAATATGGCTGTTGCTTCTATTATCTTAGGACGCATCAATCATATTATTGTTGAAGGAAAAGATCCAGAAGTAACTGAGATCTATTTTGATTTGGGATTAGGAATGGCTCAGCCTTACGATAGGCGTGTAGTTCAAACCAAAGTCTCAGTGTAATAAAAACAAACTAAACATAAGGATAAACATATCATGAGCAATATAAATGAAAGTGGTTCAGCAGCCCAGAAGTCCGCTTCTGGTGTAGCAAACGTTAGATTCGGCGTTTACAATCAACCTACCCCAATTGCAGGTAAGTCGATTAAAGATGCACGTGAGCAGTTTGGCAAGCTTTGGGGAATCCCAACAGATGCAGTAGCTTACAAAGGTAAAGATAAGCTTGATGAAAACTATGTTATCCAACCAGGAGACAACGTAGAGTTTCACCGCCGTGCAGGCGAAAAGGGCTGATATACAGTCCTAAAGTTTGTGGGGGAGAATACTTTGATCGAGTATTCTCCCCCACATTTATTCTATTCTATTTTTACATAGGGGTAAATTAATGCTTTTTTCTCAAATAAAACTGGGTATACCTTCTATCTGGCTTAAGAGTTCGGATGTGTATCGTTCTATTGAAACGATTTCTGATTTTGATAATCGAGATTATTTTACTATTGACAACAATAAAGGTTTTAGTAAATTTATTGATGGCCAATGGAAATCCATTATAGTTGAAATACCTAATCGCGATAACCCAGATGAAACTATTGAAACAGTTACTTATGATTTTACTGTAGCTTATCAGTATATGATTGCAAATAAAACTGGATTCGTTTCTAAAAAGTCTACATTTCTTTATCCAGTTTTTGTAAAACCAGATGAACTTCTTTCAATGTACGCTGGATTAATTTCTTCATTGCAGTATTCTTACCGTAAATCTTTTTGGTCTGATGATAATGACCTAATGCCAATTCAGTTTATATTCATATCTCCATTCGAATGCCCAGAAGATTATTCACATTTGTTTGCAAATATCGAATTTGAACTTCCAAATTTAGATGAACTTTCGACAGTGCTTGCACATATTGAAACCTCTACAGATTCTTTAGTCTTTGATTCATCCAAAAAACAACAAATTGCTAAAGCTGGTTTAGGTTTAACTGAGTCTTCTTTTATCAATCTTTGTTTAACTTCCGTTGTTGATACTGGAACAGTTGATCCAGAAGTTATTTATAATATGAAAATGGCTGACATTAAACGTAATGGTATTTTAGATATTAAAAAGCCTACCATAACATTTGATCAAATTGGTGGTCTTGATAACATCAAGCAAATAATCAATCGTAATGCCGTTCTTTGGCATAACCCAGAAAAGGCTAAAGAGTTTGGCGTTTCACCAATTGCTCGAATGCTTATGGTAGGTGTTCCAGGCACTGGTAAGTCTGCTATTTGTGAAGCTACTGCAAGTGCTCTTGGTTTAGACTTAGCGCGCACTGGCGTTAGTCAAGTTATGAATTCTTTTGTTGGCCAATCAGAATCTAATATGCGTAATGTATTTAAACAAATTGGCGTAATGGCTCCATTGTGTGTTTGGATTGACGAGTTTGGTCGAGACCTATCTGGTGGTGCAAGTTCTTCCCATGTAGATGGTGGCACCACTGATCGTGTTCACGGAGAATTCTTAACTGGCTTACAAGAACTTCCAAAAAATGTTTTCTTAATGTGTGCTGCTAATCAGCTAGAAAACCTTCGTCCAGAAATGCTTCGTGCAGATCGATTTGATAAAATAATGTTTGTTGGTCTTCCATCTTTCATGGAAAGAATCGATATTATTAAAATTTATCTTGATAGTATAAACACTGATCATGCATTTGACTATGAACAATTATCTGAAGCAACTCAATATTTTACTGGTGCTGAAATTAAATCTTTAATTAAAGAGACTAAGTTTAATATTGCTCTTGGCGAAATGCGCACCATAACAACTCAAGACATTGTTAAGACTGCACCTACTATTCGTAATATATTGTGGAATAAGAATCGTCAAATGATTCAAGATTTGTATGCTACTGCAATCGAACAATGGGATTGGGCTTCGACAGATCAGTTTAATGATGCTAAACTAGTAGTAAGCGGAAGTCCACTTACTGTTTCTAAAACAACTAATAAATCACTTCAGTGGACTACGAAATAAGGAGCTAATATGAGCAACGCACAGCAAGAACAATTGTTTGATGAAGGTATGTTTGAAGAAAATTTTAAACCAGATACTCCACCATCAACTGAAAAATCTTATGAAAAAGATCTTTATAAAAAATGGTTTCGTTCTAAAACCCAAAGCGGTTTTCTTTCGATAAGACCATGGTTTGCTGGAATGAAGTTTAGAATTGATATTGGTAAAATATCTAACGATGGAAAGCTAGCTGGCAACACTCATGTATTTGTTGATGCTGTAGACTTTGCAGCATGGCTTCGTTCAGTTATTAACGGAACTGCTAAGCTTGCTTATAAGGCTAATGCTAAGACTGGTGTTCTTACTGATGAAGGTTTTGTTTCCTATGGTGGAGCTGAAGTTCAGGGTAAGCCGATTAGTAGAATATTTAAAATTCATCATTGGCAAAATAATGAAACTTTTGACCCAGATGCTTTTGTTTTCAAGACTGGGCATTTTAACGCTAAGAAGACTGATAGTGGTGCGTTTCTTCCTGATATGAAATCACCAATTTCTGTTGATAGCATTAAGGTTACAAGGCAAGAATTACATTCTATAGCCTATCTAGTTGATCTTGCTTTGTCTTCCCACGTAACCAACAAAACAGATTGGTATGAAGTATGAGCGATGAACAAAATAGTATTCCAGACTATACAGATATTGAGCTTTTGAGAAAAACAGTTAATGATATTGTTTTAGCAATGGCCGCTCAATTTGATAATAAGATTGAAAAATTAGATAAAGTTATGGAATCTTATGAACAACAAATTGCTACTTTAGCTACTGGTTTTGCTGAACAAGCTGTATTTATTGAAGCTTTATTAGGTCAATTAAACTTTGCTTCTGATGAGGCGAAACGAAACTTTCATGATTCTGTCCATGATGCACGACAGAAGATGTTTAACATTATGAAGGAAGGCGCTAATGGAATCGTGGCAGACCAAAATCCAAGACTTGCCTCAGCCATTGAAGACGTGGTTGATTCCAAGTCTCCTGACACCACCGAATAATACAGTATCTGTTTTATTTGTTGATCCCAATTCTTTAGAGTTGGTTAATACGTTATCTTCACTGCGTATTATATATCCAGTAGTTAAATCTTTGTATCCAGAAATGCAATCTATTCATTTGCTTTCTTCTTCTTTGATGTTTTTCATGAAAAATAACACATTAGAATTCCATTCAATTGAGGTTTTATGATTATAAATAGCATTACAGATCTTACCCAAGCAAATGAAATTATTGATAGTATTTTAAATAATACAAATGAACTTTTGCCTTTGGATCAATTTACACACAACTGCATTATAAATGATCGGATTGATTATTTAAAGCATGTAGTAAGGGCGGATCATACTTACGATGAGTACGTTGCTTCATATGTTACTGAACACGGTGAATTAACAAACGATCATCTTAATTATGGCATAACTGAATATCCAGAAGTTTTTCAAATGATTTATCCATTTTCTAAAAATCATTTCTTTAAAACTTTTTATTCTAATGTTTTACCTAGCGTTATGAACGCTTATTATTCTTATATGAAAAAGAATAATAGAATAATGCAAATTGGTTCTGGCGCCGGCAAATGCCTTTTGATTAAACCTGTTTACTTTTTGGAAAGTGATCTTAACGCAATTAAGTTATTAGAAGTTAACTATTCTACAATGTCTCAATTACTTGTTCATGCTACAGATCATTTAGCTAAACAAGAAAACGACATTAAGTTTTTGTTAGACAAAGTTGAATTTTCTCAATCCTATTCTAAGTTTCTTGAAAAGAAAATAGAAATTTTAGAAACTCAACTTATAAATAATACTACGCATACCTGGAGATGATAATGAGTAGAGAAGATTTTAAACATACTTTAACTAGTGGTATTAAAGTTAATTTTGTTTTCAATGAAGATATTCCAATTAATTATTGTTACTGGGATACAGTTAGTACATATCAATCTTATGTAGCAATAAAAGAATCTGATTCATCTTTAATTTCTGATTTAACATTTAATATTATTTACAATATTCCAGACAACACTACAATTAGCAATGTCAGTGATAATATTGAAACAATATTTAAACAATACATATTAAAATCTAATTCAGAAGTTTTTAGACAAGTTCCTAATTTTGATAGTAAAATTCCTAATTGGACGACTTACAATCCACAGTATAGAATGTTTTCTTTTGAATGTGAGTTATTTTTTAAGATTAAGGTAGACACTTCTTCTATCCGTCAATGTTCTTATTTGACTTCTAGCCAACAAGTTTCAGATCATTATCAATATGCGAACTTAGCTAAACGTTCTACTTGTTCCAATGAAGCAATTACCAAAGGTTCAGTTAATCCAACACCTTGTATGTTTACCTCTGGTATTTCTTCTCCTCATTTTATAGTTACTTGCTCTGGTTATCAACCTGATCAAAAAGTTATTTACACTAATCTTCTTACCCATAAAACAAGTGGTAATTCTTTTAATGTAGACGCTGTTTTATATAGAACTTTGGAAAATATTTACAAAGTAGATATAGTTAACACATCTACTAATGTTGTATTTTCTACTTTAAGTTATGATTCAATATCTTTTCCTAAAGATAAATCTAATTTGTATGAAGAAATTTTAACTAAGCTTAATCATTTATTAGATTCTTATAAAGAAGATTATAATATAGAAACTACTTATTCTTATGTGGTTTCTGATGTTAATGCTGTTTCTGTTAATATAAAATCAAAGAATAGTTATATTTCTAATTTACTTCCTAAGGACTCTTATGTCGTTCAAAACAATAAAGTACTTCAAGCAATCTGAATCAAATACTAACAATCTAGTTGCACTAGATGCTTGGCAAGTGAGAGTAACAAAGGATCCAACTCCTGATTCTAACAAAAGTATAAATTCTGTTACTTTAAGAATCGTTGGAAATAGTTATCAGTTTTCTTGGCGTGACTTTGCAAAAAGTATTCAGCAAGAAGCAAACTATGTTGCTGATTTAACAGGCGCACCAATGCCAATTGCTATAAGGGGAATTGAAAACGATACATACGTAATTGAGCGTCCTCCTTTTAAAACATCTGTTAGACTTAGTTCTTTAAGGGCTAATAAAGTTAAGGGTGAAGCTTCTATTCTTTGTGAAGTTTGGATTCCCTGGACTGTTTCTATTTTGACAATGCCCACTGAAAAAAATCCTATTCCTTCTTTAAGAATGCTATACAATGATGGTCCATTATCTTCTTATCAAGATAATTTAATTACTCCATGGACTCCAAACTTTCATCATACTGGAGACATTTGCTTAGGTCAAACTACTGCTAATTTTATGGATGCAGTTTCCCAAAAAATTATAAACCCTAAAAATGTTAGTGAAATATATCATTACTTAATAAATGATTATTTTAATGGCGGTTGGAATTTAGATTTAGGAGGCGGTCATATCTATAATATTTGTAACTTTTCTATTGGTAAATTTACAACTGATCCTTTACATGATCCAGACTTAGCCGCTAGAGCTGCTAAAGCAAAAGTTAAAATTAGAGATGTTAAAAACAATCGATCTAGAGAATCAACAAAAATAAAAAACGCATATCTTACTTGGAGTTTAATGGATTTGCCAGAAGTTTTACATGCTGTTGGCGAATATAAAAGAACAAATAGAGCATCTTACACCATTGAAAATGTTCTTTCTCAAGAAAGAGCTAAAGATCAAATGAGTGAAAGAGAAGTTATTACATCTCTAATACGTTCTATTTATCTATCTAATTCTAGTTCTGTTAAAACTGGCGTTGATTGGTCTATAGTTATTTCTTTTTCAAAAGAACTTATTATAAATGGTTTAATCAATCAAAATGTACTTACTTCACGTGAATCAATTGAAAATCATTCTTCTATTTATTCTAATACTCTTTGCGAAAATATAGCAAAACAATTAGTTGATGAAAATGAAGACCTATTTCTTTCTTTTATAAAGTCTTCATTAGAAGTTATTGCAAACAATATTCTTCAAGGTTCAACTGAATCTCAAAGAATAGAATCTAATTTCGATGACATTGTTAATGTTAAAGAATATGCTAATTCTGCCTTAGAAGAAAAGAGTTAATATGATTTCTAAATTTAAATATTCTTACATTTCATTTGAAAAAAATCATAGCATATGGGACGAAAATCCAACTGCAGACATTTCTTTAAGTTATAATTCTTATAATATTGATTATAATTTTAATTTAAATAAACAGTTAAATATTAATAAAGGATTTATCAAGTCTATTATTGATAATAATAAAAAACAACTTGTTTCCAATATTGTTCCTCCAGCTATTAAGTATCATTCTAATGGCGTTGTTGTCTTTGAGCGTCCTCCTTCTTACCAGGTAATTCAATATGCTCCTCAAAACGTCAGCAACTTAAATGATGAGACTCCAATTCATGTTTATAGAATCCCAGTTCCTTGGCAATTGTATATCATAAGCTATGATCCTAATAAGTATTTTTGCAATTCTGTTCAAATGTATTTTATGAAGTCTTCTTTGAATTCTTCAGAACAAAATATTTACATGCCGCCAATTCCTAATTTTTTTACTAATGGACTACTATGCAGGCCTATGTTTGAGAACATGAATGACATAGATGGTTATTCAAAAGATTTGTCCGGAGTCATAGCTTCTGCTTATGATTGGATTTGGAATACTGGTTTTAATCATGATTTAACTGAAAACTTTTATCATGTTATTAGACAAAAAAAACCAGTTAAACTTATGACTAGTTATTTGAATTTAGGACAAAATGTTAATACTCACGGGTATTATAGAGGAATGACTCCAACTCATATTCAAGGTGTTTTAAGAGATTGGGAATCTTTAGACTTAGACAATATTTTAGATCTTGATTGGCCTAATCCTTCTTTAACTCAAACTTTTGAAAGCGATAGAGGGTATTATTGCGAGCACGATCCAGAACGTTTTGACCTAGACACTAGTTGCGATGATCCTTCTGAATCTATTGATGTTTCAGATCTCTATAATGAACCTCAAACGTATCGTCAAATGATTCATGCATTTTTAGAAGGTGAACAATCTCCTATGGTGAGTTCAGCTAGCATTGATAAAAGTTTTCTTGAATCAATTAATTTTTTAAAAAGTTCTGATTTGATTTGATTTTACGTATTTTTAATGGTACTATATAGAGTCATATAAACTTTTAAAAAGGTATTAAAAAATGGCCAAAAATAAAACATCAGAACCAATGTTTACTAGATCTGAAATTGCTAATATTTTAAATGTATCTTCTTTAACTATTGCCAATAGAGAAAAAAGCAATAAGTATCCTGAACCTAAAAGGGACATGAACAGTTATAGAGTTTATACTTTAAATGATATTTTTAATTTACAATTAATTACTTACAATTTAATTGATCCTAAACCAATTATATCGATTCTTTATGATAAGGGTTATAGGGATACAAAGTTTCTTGGCGAAATGATTGATAATGTAATATCAAGAAGGAACACCAATAATGTCTAATAATGAACATACAGATCAACAGCAAAACTCTTTAGTTTCAAAAATAGATGAGACGACTTCTACTGATCATATTCAAGAATTAAAGTCTGGAATATTTAGTATTTTTATAAGTCTATATAATCACTTATCTATAAAAGTAGGACCTACTGAGGCAATGAAGTATTGTATACTTTACTTGCAAGAAATAATTAACAACTTTCAAACCGTTCTTGACGGTGAAGAAAATAAATAACCAAAACACATAAACCACTATTGGAGAAAAAATATGATAGACCCAAAGAATGTAATAAGCCTTACTGGTGGAGTAGTCTCCGATCCAGAACTTATTAACGATAAAATTGCAAAGTTTCGAATGGCAGTTGATTATGCTGGTTCCGAAAAAGGAAGCCAAAATAATTCAGGCTACTTTGACATAGTATATTACCTCAAAGATGGTAATGACTTTGCAACAAAGAATGCGTCTTTCTTACACACTCAAATTACTTCTGGAAAAATGAAAAAGGGTTCATCGATTCAACTAGTTGGACGTTTGGTACAAGAGCGTTGGCAGCAAGACAATAACAACCGTTCACGTGTTGTTGTAGTTGCTGAATCTGTTTCGTATATCATGAGCGGCGGTGCACCAAAGACTGCTACAGCTACTGGAACAACAACAACAGCTACAGGAGCTACCTCTTCAACTGAAGAATTTAATTCGGTTCCTAGCCAGTTCTAATGGATTTAGAATTCAGCGAAGCTGAACTGAATTCTTTGATCGAAGAAGCTCTGTCTCCAGACAACTCTAAGTTTATTCCTAAATCAGGATTACACTTGGGGTTTATGGAGACAGAGCTTCTAGAAATCGTTTATAATAACTTAACTGGTTTAATTCACGACTCTGCATTAACAACTTTATTTAAAGATATTCGTTCAGAACTTCTTTCTAGAAAAGTTAATTACAAGATCAAAGACTTTCATACAGTCACTAAGAATTGTAGCAAATGTGATATTGGATCTATTAGTCCGGAACTTCCAAAATGGAATGTAACTAATCCAGACGTTTTGTTTGTAATAGATTCACCCAATATGCAGCAAGAAGTAGTAAGTTTACTTTTAAAGTTTTTAAAAGAAGCTGGATTTGATTCTACTAAGGTTTGTCTAACTTACGTTAATAGATGTCCAGTAAAAAGAAAATTTACTAATCAAGAAATATTTAATTGTTCTCCTTATTTACATACTGAGATTCAACTTTTAAATCCTAAATTGATTGTAACATTAGGATCTTTACCTGCATATACATTGTTTGGCTCTGAAATCAAAATTAAAGATTATCGTGGTACTGTAAATTGGTTAGGTTACTGGCCAATCATAACTACGTATTCTCCAGCATACGCTTTAAAGGCTGGTCAGTCAGTTTCTGATCATCTTTTATCTGATATAAAAACCGCACATACCTTTGTTAATAAGGAAGAAAAAATATCATGATTACAGACATATGGTCTAACGAATACTTTGAAAATTTAACACCAGATCAACTGCAGAAGTTTAATGCTTTAGTCTTAAAAGATATAAAGAATGAAACTTCTGAAGAAGAAACTTCTGTGTTATTAAACAATATAAATTTATGGATGTTCCAATTAAGGATCATACGAAAAGATGTAGAGTTCCAACTTGCTTCTCAGAAGTCAAAAGATAAGATAAAAGTTATCGAACTGACTGATGATAATAAAATTGAAATGAACAAGCATTTTGTAGAATCGAACAAATGGCGAATGGGTGCAATAAGATTTTTAACTGCAATTGAGCAAAGAATGTTATACGTTAAACTTATCTTAACTGAAAACGCACATCAAAAAATTCTAGAAAACAACGACTAATATGATACATAATCTCATAGACAATATAGGAAGTAAGGATTCTAGCTTTAGTCCAGAAAACTCTTATTACTTTCTACGAGATTATATTCTATATAAACCGTGGCATGTTTATTCTACAAAAGATTATTCATTTGATGTTATCTCTCATTTAACCAAGTTGTTTACCAGCAGCCAGGGACAAGTGTTTTTAACGCATCTCGATCCGAACAGTCCCACTATCTGGACATCTGCTCCATTGGGTATTTTTAGATACAGAATGGACAGTAATAACTTTTGGCAAGAAGTTGGTTATTTAGATAAGATAAAAGGATTTATTGTAGAAGGTGCTTATTGGAATAATGGTTTCTTTTATCAGGTTAAAGATAAAGAAAATGTTATTGAAATGAACTTATTAATTGATGATCAGACTTCTATAAGGTATAATTATCCATACACTCCACACAGATCAATTTAGCCTCTGTAGCTCAGCTGGATAGAGCAAAACACTTCTAATGTTTAGGTCGTACGTTCAAATCGTACCGGAGGCGCTAATGACAAAACATGAAAAATTCTTTGTAGACTCTTCATTCATAAAGCATTTAGCTTATGATGAAAAATCTAATTCACTCATTGTGACATTTGGTACGGGTAGCATTTGGTTATATAAGTCTATAACTATGGAGATGTATAATTCTTTAATTGCTTCTCCGTCTGTTGGAAATTATTTTAATATTAATATTCGAAACAAACATGAAGCTGAAGTTATAGCTAGAGTTGGCAAATCTTCAGTAATTGTCTATAGTAAAGGTGAAGAAATTGAGCAAAAGACGCAAAAATCGCAGGAAGCATAGTTCTTATTTAGCTGCCTGGGATAATAGTTTTTCTCTTGTCGATGATTCTTCATACTATACAAAGATGCAAAATACTTATTTATGTCTACCTCATGATGTCAATAAAATAGCAGTAGATGTTTTTGGAGCATTATCTATTAATGCTTCTGATCTGATATAAAATACATATACATTCTAAAGTGCCAGAAAAGAAGCGATCAATTCTTTTTTGCGTCCTAAGGATCGCATACAAAAAGAAACAGCGTGCTATACTATACCTGTTAACGCGGGTATACGTTAATGGTAGACCAGCATGTTTCCGACCTGCTTGTGGGAGTTCGATCCTCCCTACCCGCTCCAAGAAGGATACGGTATGTCAGATCGATATGAAAAAATAAAAATACGAGTACAGCAACGAAGACAGCAATGGCTTTCGGATAATGGCCCTTGTGCCAGTTGTGGAACTTGGGATAATTTAGAAATTGATCATATTGATCCTTCCACTAAAGAATATCAAATCAATCGTATTTGGACAAGGGTTCAAGAAATAAGAGATTACGAACTTGCTAAATGTCAAGCTTTATGTAATACTTGTCATATAGCTAAAAGTACTCTTGAGCAAAAAGCAAAAAAGCCAACAACTCATGGCTCTGATAAGTATTATAGAGACCATAAATGCAGGTGTGATATTTGCGTTTCTGCTTATAGGCAAAGACTTAAAGTTTATCGAAATAAGAATAAAAGTAAAATAAATTCTTATGCTAAAAATTATTATCATAAAGTTATTAAAGTTAAGGAAAACAAATAATGGGAATGTATGATTACGTTGAGATAGAATGTGAGCTGCCAATTCCTGATTATATTCCTCAATCTATTATTCCAATTATCAAAAGATCTTTTGAAGAAAATATTTTTCAGACTAAAGAACTAGATTGCACATTAGATAATTACAGAGTGTCTAAAGATAATAGATTGTATTTGACTCCAGGCAGTTGGTTTGATAAGGAACCAGTGGGTCCTGAAGAATTAATTGATTACCACGGAATAATAGAAGCTGACATGGTTGTATACCTTGATGATTCAAACCTTTTAGATACCGGAGAGTATCTTGGGGTAGGAGCAAATGGATACTTAAGTAGGATCAGTGGTCCAAATATTAAAAGAAATTGGATCTATATAACTTATAAATTAAAATTTACAGATGGATACCTTGTAGATATATCAATGATTAGCCCAACTGAAAATGAGCTTTTGAAGTTGATTTAAAATTGTTTTATCTGTATTATAATAGCCTTACTATGCGTTTAACCAATATTTGAGGTAGTTATGAAAGAAAAATTAAATTGTGCGCGTTGTGAACAAAAGTGGGAACGTGAAAGAACCAGAGGCAGGAAACCAATATTCTGCCCTGAATGCACTGAGATAAATGCTCAAGAAGAAACTGAGCATGCTAGTAGTCTTTCGGTGAAAGCGATTAAGTCTATTGAAGACTCTGATAAGACGTATAAGTTTTATATCCCCGCGCCAAGCCATTGGCTGTGTGACCACTGTGATGTTATCCTTAAGGTCAATGTAGGCCTCATAGAAGCTCCTATGCACCTTTGCGCAAAGCGCAGATCCATCTCTTTTCCACTTATTCAGAAGGCTCGGCAGAGCGCGAAACTACTTTCAGTAGGGAGAAACTCATGAATCCAGAAGAAATCTATTTTGATGAGTGGATAAAGATTGGGATTAATAGAGGATGGTGTGGACCAGCAGTTTGCTATACCCACGATGGACTACCTACCACCCTTAAAGAAGACGAAGAGTTATATGAGAGCGATCCTTGCATTCATATAATTAGGCTGTATGAAGACATAGATGATAAAAAAGAAGTGGAAGAAAATCACTCTCCTTCATTATGGAGAATGTAATTTAAATTAATATATTTATTCTATTTAAAACCTAAATTAAATCATTTAAAAGAATAGGATAAATATGAAAACAATTAATTTAATTATTAGTTTTATTAAAAGAACTTGGCCTTCTTTTAAATATTTAGTTAAAGCGCTTGCTCCAATACTGTGATATCTGCTATACTTTCTTATCTTAAGTACACTTTAGAAAGATCCGTATGACAACTATTATTGCTATTCAGGGCGATGGTTTTTCAGCAGTGTGTGTGGATTCACGAATATCTGATATAGATAACTCTGGCTATATATCTCAAGTTTTTACCTTAAAAGAAGGTAACTGTAAAGTTGCTATTAATGGTAAGTATTTATTAGGAGCCGCTGGAGATATGCGTGCAATCAATATTTTACATCACGTTTTTCAGCCGCCAACTCCACCTCCTAATCTTCGAGGAAAAAAACTAGATGAGTTTATAACTGCTAAGTTTATTCCTGCATTACGTGAATGCTTTGAACAGCAAGGGTACGCTTTGCCGGACAGCAATGAAGAAAAGAAACACATTGCCGAACATGATTCTATGATTTTAGTTTCTGTACATGGTTCTATTTATGTAGTTGATGGTGATTACAGTTGGGCTTCTGATGCTAGTGGAATTTATGCATTGGGTAGTGGTAGTTCGTATGCTCTCGGTGCATTACAGGCTCTTGTTGGTAAAAAGAAGATGACTACAGCTCATGCAAAGTTAATTGCAACTAAGGCAATTGCTGTTGCAGCAAGATTTGATCCACATACCGGATTTCCTTATCATTGGTTTGTACAGGAAACTGATTCTGCAGGTAAGCCTACAGTAGGAAGGCCGCGTAAAAAAGTTGCAAAAAAATGATGATATACTAGAAGCACTAGTTGCTTTAGCTGAAATAGCTAAGGGTAAAAAGGATGGAGTTATGGTTTATGCTAATCTTTTTTATGATGCAGCTGTTGAGATAAAGTCTCTTAGAGATAAGAATAATGAACTTCAAAAAGAATTATTAAAGCTCAAAGGTATTGAATACTAATGGAAACAATTACAGACAAACACACGGTTGATCATTTAAAGATGGAAAACACTGTACTCAATAGTAAACTTACTAAACAAAGGCATTTGCTTGAAGACTTTAAAGATTTAGTTGATATGTTTGCTACTGGAAATGTAGATCTTAGATTCTATAAAAGAATAATGAAAGATTATGTAAACTCTATGGACTACTCTCACAAAAAATAACCATGACTGTGATCGGAAGAAGAAATAACCCCTGCCCATGTCGCACTCCAATTCCTTCTAATCCACTTTGTGGAGATAGACGGAGTTGAAGATGATGACTGATTTTTTTTAAATATATACATCTTAAAGGAGACGATTTTATGAATTCTGAATATACACCTTGTTCACTTTCAAGGGAAAACAATACAATGGAAGGAAGTAATACAATGGATTTAACTTACAATGAACTCTATCCCATGGTAGATGTTTATACTGGTCTTTTACCAGACGCAGATAAACTGTATCAAATAATGAAACAGTCAGACGCTGATGCTAATGGAAGATTTCATCTAAGAAAATGGGATAAGTGGTCAGTATTTGGAACTTATACTCAAGAAAAACATGAGCTTGAAGAAGCGCAAAGTGGTCAAAGATACGACGAAGAAAAACATCTAAGCGAAAGAGTGTATGCAGCTTACAGCGCTGCAATAAGTGACTACATTACTCGTCACCAAATTAAACTTCCAGAAGGATCTTCTTTAATGACTTCGTCATTTTCAAAATATGACGAACAAATAGATATAATGAACAATAAATTAACAATGCAATTTCATACTGATTTTATAATATCTGAAAAAGATATGCCAGGAAATAAGTTTTTATTAACTTGCACTACATATATCAATGATGATTACGATGGTGGAGATATTTGCTTTTATATAGACGGAAAATATTATAATCATAAACCAAAAGCTGGAGATATCTTAATATTCCCGTCAACAGAACCTTATTACCATGGAGTTAGAGCAATCACAAAAGGAAATAAATTTTTTGTAAGAAATTTTATTGTTTATAATTTTGATGGAACAGAAGAATGGCTTAAAAATCAAAGAATGCATGGAGCTTATAGATGGGGCAAAATGGAGCAAGAGCGCGTAGAGTATGAAAACGCTCGTAATATGTTATACATCATTAATGATAAAGTTGTTCCATTTGAGGAAGCGGAAGCTGATCTAAGATATAGTTATAATAAGTAATATGAAAAAAACATATGAACCCAGAATATCTATTTTTACAGATTTCCTTGCAGAAAATGATTGGAAAATCGTAGACAAATATTGTAAAGAAAACAAGGATAATTTTGAGTTTGTTGGATACGGATCTCCGGTTAGATGGAAAGAGTACGAGCATTCAAAAGATCCAAACTTAAAATTTAAACGCTCGTTCCTAATGACAGAAGAAGAGTATTCTTCATTTACTAATGGTGAGATAGAAGAGCCTTATCCTGAAGATAGCAAGCATGGTGACAATTACAAGATGTACATGGATATACCTACGCATGGTTTGATATATGAAACCTTAACGCACATGCTTGAGCAAACTGAAGAAATAATTTTAAATACATATGGACATAAAACATTTAGGGAAAGTGGTCCATGGTTAACTCATTCTTCAATTGGAGATCACATGAAGTTGCATTGTGATGGAACTTTTATAGCCAACAGGGACGCATCAACAGACTTTTCTGTAGTTTATTATGTAAATGATGATTATGAGGGCGGGAATTTTAATATGCCAATGATGGGTTTTAATCTTAAGCCTTTAGCAAATTCTCTTGTTGTATGGTCCAATTCTGGTGATGAAAACATGGCGCACGAAGTGCTTCCTGTTTTAAGCGGAGATAGATTTGTTTCTCAAGGATTTTTTTCAATAATTTAAAGGATAAATAAAATATGAAAAAAGAATATACTCCAATTATAACTATATTTAAAAATTTTCTTCCAGATGAAGAAAGAAAAATAGTAGATAAATATTGTAGAGAAAACAAAGATAACTTTGAGTTTGTTGGGTATGGAGGGCCAATTAGATTGAAAGAATACACCCACTCTAAGGATCCAAACTTAAAATTTAAACGCTCGTTTTTAATGACAGAAGAAGAGTATATATTATTTAATAGCGGTCAAATAGAAGAACCATATCCAAATGATACTAGGCATGGTGACAACTATAAAATATCTATGGCTATACCTATTTATGGTCAAGTCTATGATGTTCTAGATAATATCCAGAAAAAAACTGAAGAAATAATTCTTGATGTATGGGGAGATGTTGTATATCGAGAAACTGAACCATGGTTAGCTCATGCTGGGGCCGGGAGCAGTATGAAGCTCCACTGTGATGGAACAATTTTAGTTGAAAAAAATGCAGGAACGGATTTTTCTTCTGTTTATTATATAAACGATGATTATGAAGGTGGTAATTTTAATATGCCAGTAACTGGTTTTAATTTTAAACCTTTAGCAAATTCTCTTCTTATATGGTCTGATGTGGGCAATGAAGATGCCGCGCATGAAGTGCTTCCGATCTTAAGCGGAGATAGATTCGTCTCTCAGGGATTTTTTTCAAAATCCAAGGAGCTGATGAATAGATGGCCAAAAGAAAGAAAATTAATAAATGAAGTGAACAAAATAGATTCACAACACTAAAGACTTATTTGAGCAGTGTGATATAATTATATTTATGACAA
>Ga0114980_10000138_pt1 | contig 47607 bp, 43 predicted proteins | sample S_140806_EF_Meta_FD_87018 | JGI IMG/M metagenome (GOLD analysis project Ga0114980, IMG submission 87018) | Freshwater microbial communities from Lake Simoncouche, Canada to study carbon cycling - S_140806_EF_MetaG | ecosystem: Environmental > Aquatic > Freshwater > Lake | place: Lake...
CAACCAGGTGGAAGGCGTTCTTCATGCTAAACAACGCGTAGTGGTTATTGAAGACCTCATCTCAACCGGATCGAGCAGCCTGAAGGCGGTTGAAGCCCTGCGTGAGGCGGATGCGGACATCGTTGGTATGGTCGCCATTTTCACATACGGCTTCGAAAAAGCCGCCGATCGCTTTGCTGAAGCAACATGCCAAGTGCAGACACTGAGCAATTATGATTCGCTGCTACAGCAAGCAACACATTCAGGCTACATCACCGCCTCCCAGCAGGCAACCCTTACCAACTGGAAATCGAATCCCGAAGCATGGAGCGAACACTTCTTGGCCGGCCAAACACACTAATACACAGAACCAATGACACACATCGAAAGTCAATCGGCTCAGGTAAATGCCCCTGCAGCAGAAGTGTTTTCATTTCTAAGCGACATGAAAAACATCGAGAAGCTATTACCTGCAGGCAAATACAGCGAATGGCAAGCGCAACAGGATTCGTGTAGTTTCAAAATTCAAAACGCATACACCATCGGCTTGCGCATCAAAGAAAGCAAACCCAATGAAGAAATAACGTACGAAAGCACGGCAGGCTCTCCATTTGCATTTACGCTGAAGGTAGAATTAACAGAATCAGGCACTCAAACCACCGGTCAACTTATTTGTGACGCACAGATAAATCCATTTTTGGAGATGCTTGTAAAAGGGCCATTGAAAAACCTCTTCGATTATATGGCAGGTCAACTGCCAACGGCAATGGGAGTTTAATTACGATTTACCTGTTTTCCAAGAATCCCAAACCAAGTCTTGCTGCGAAGTGGGGCTCGACATGCGCACGCATCTGTATTTTGTTACCCATGTTTTACCGGTTGGAGCAAGCACTAAATCGACGCGCTTGCCCTTTCTGAGAATGGCCAACTCCAGTTGCATTGCATGCATACGCATGAGGTGCTGCACATTTTTGTAGGGCGCAATTCCATTGACAGCGATAATTTCATCCCCATACCACAAACCTGAAACATCCGCCGGCGATTCGGGAACAACCGCACTCACCAACACCCGTTGGTTGCTCTCGTCCAGCGACAAGCCAAGGTTCGTTTCACTCCACTTGGAAGAAGGCGACTCCTGCAACTCTACCCCCGCCATGGCAAGCACTTCGCGAAGCATAGGGTTATAATCCTCGGTTCCCGTTACGAATGAATCAAAGAGCGAAGCGAAATCATAAACACCCATTTCATTCAGAAGATTCAAATAATCTTCAGCCGTGTAACCAATCGATTTCTTACCGAATCGATCATACAACTTTTTCATCACGTCATCGAGCGAAGCTGCTCCGTTAGCGCTGCTTATGAGTATCAAGTCGCACATCAATGCAATCAAAAAACCCTCGTTGTAAATCGAAACCTTTCGCCAAGGAACACCTGCAACATAGCCGTCCAGCCAAGTATCCCAGCTGCTCTGCGCCACCGACAAATTGAGACGGCCGTGGTTATTCACATAATCTTGCACATGATCATGAACTACATCCAACCATTCTTCTGTCGTCAGCGCTCCGCTCCTCCATAACAAGGAATCGCCGTAATACGTTGTGACACCTTCGTAAACATATCCCTGCTCTGAATAATTCTCACGGGTAAAATCGTAGGGCAACATTTCAACAGGGCGAATATTCTTGACATTCCATGTATGAAACAACTCATGACAACTTATGCCCAATAAATCTTTGTAGAGATGTTCTTGCTGAAAATCGGCCGCAGGCCCCATCGTAATTACTGTGCTGTTGGCATGCTCAACGCCATGCCGAAGGAAATAAGGAACGAAATGAAAGAGAAAGTGATATTCGCTGCAAGGAATGTCGCCAAACAGGTTCATTTGCAATTCTGTAAAGTCAGTAAAGTCTTGTAAGAGGCGTTGCTCATTGAGGTTCACGCTTCCTTGTATCCAAATATGAAAGGGAACACCCTGAACTTCATACGTCAAATGCTTCAATGATTTGGACGCAATCAGCGGGCAATCCGCCAATTGGTCAAACGAATGAGCCGCTAAGGTGTGTTCTGATTGTTTTTGCAAACCGGTTGCAACACGGTATTCAGCGGGCACATCTAGAGCAACTTCGTAAGGCAATTGCGGATTATCGGCGTCGTAGAAAAAACAATTCACTGGGTTGATGTATAGCTGCTCTTCATCCAGAAAAGACGAGCCGGCGTTGAGCTCCGCTGCATAATACTGATACGTCAATCGCACCACGGAAGAACCTGCTGTTTCGACAAGCCAAGCGTCCTTAGAAGTTTTTCTAAACTTCAATTCCTTGCCCGATGCATCGCATGCTTTCCATGCGCGAATATTCTTGGCAAAATTTCCCAACTCGTATCGACCCGGCCTCCATGAAGGAAGTTGTAACGTGATGCGCTCTCTTCCTGTTGAAATGAACTCGGCTTCAAATCCGATAAAATGGCGATGTGGGTGAGCGGTTCTAACTGTGTACTTAATCATTTCTTCTTACGAATTGCTTTTTCAATGGGCTCACCTGTTGTTGCGTCGGGCAGCGATACACCGCACATCATGCTCACTGTAGGCGCTATATCTGTAATACTCTGGCGTGCAAATGTTTCACCGCTCTCTACTCCATACCCGAAGAAAATGGCAGGCACGTGTGTGTCGTAGGTGAATGGCGAGCCGTGCGTAGTGCCGCTCATACCATACTCGATGTAGCCGGGATCGAGCGTGTAAATCACATCTCCCGACCGCTTTGCATCAAATCCCTGTTGAATCATATTCTTCACCAATTCGCCACCGCGCGACTGGCTCAAATCGGAAGCTGTATACGCATTCATGACCTCAGGAAAAGTGAGGCACAATTGAGCTACCTCATATTGAATTTCTTTAGCGTTTAATCTTTTCGTTTGAATAAGCCGATGGTTCAAAAAAACATTTTGATTACTTTCATTCAACACCCAGTCACCCTCACCATAGCGTTTTGCCAATGTGTCCTCCAGAAACAACTCCAGTTTGTCGCTCTTCCAATAGCCGCCAATGGCTTTGCGTTTTGCGGTGTAGCTTGGTGTAGGTGCTCCGCCGTGATCGGCCGATAGAAAGACCGTGTAATTGCCCTTACCTACTTTTTCGTCGAGGTAGCGCAAAAACACACTCAACTCTTCATCGAGGCGCAAATAACAATCCTGTGTCTCCATAGCATGTATTCCAAACTGATGTCCGATGTAATCGGTTGAGGAAAAGCTCATGCACAGCATATCCGTCAACGCGTCGGTGCCCAATTGCTCCTGTTGAATCACTTCACGCGCGAAATCAACCGTAAGACTATTTCCGAAAGGAGTTGCCTTCAGCAATTCATAATTACCATTGGCAGCCTTGAGAGCCGGCAAATCGTAAGGGAAGGTTGGTTTCGTTGTGCCTTTGAAAGGCGTTTCATGTGCATTATTATCTGCTGCACTCTCATCGTATACCGATGTATCGCGCAGCAAATTCCAAGTCTGCGCCAAATACGTATCAGCCTTTTTTTGCTTGTTAAATTCGGTAACCCATGCAGGCAATGCATTCATGTACCAATTGCTCGTAGCCCACACACCCTCATCGGCACCCACAAACCAATAGGCGGCATCGGCAGTGCGACCGGCAGGCAGAATGGCTCCGCGGTCTTTCATGGCTATACCGATTACCTTTCCTCTGCCGTTGGTTTGGCTGCGAATCATGTCACCCAAGGTCGAAGCTGTCAAGTAATGCGGCGACATCTGTCCCGACTTGGATGAAGTGCCCACGCCCAGCGCAGATGAATCGGATGAACAATAAATCATAGCATTGCTTGCACGATCATACCAGTCATTTTGGATGATGCCATGATAAGCAGGAGTAGTGCCCGTGAAGATGGATGCATGACCAGGCCCTGTATAGGTCGGCATGTAGTTGTAGTGGAGATTGTGGCAAACAAAGCCTTCCTCGACGAGCCGTCGGAAGCCGCTCTTACCGAAGTCGTTCCAATAACGCAGCAAATAATCATAGCGCATTTGGTCAACAGTAATTCCGACAATCAATCGGGGGGATTGCCCCATGTTTCCTGCATTCGACTGAGCAAATGTTTCGGCAGGCCGACAGGAAATCATGAACAACACTGCCAGAGCAGCAACCAGTAAATAACACATCGATTTCATAGGGCCTAAATTAATAGGGCCGAGCTAAGCCAAATCAACAAGTCCAAACTTTGTTGAAGCAGTTACGCACTCATATGCGTTGATACCATTGCGCAATGAAATAAAACAACAACAAACTCAATAAGACACTCAGCACTACATACGTCCACGCGAGCATGGTGTGACCTGCTTTCATCAACTGCACGGTTTCCAGACTGAACGTGGAGAATGTACTTAGTCCGCCGCAAAAACCAACAGCCGCCAATTGCCATAGCAATTCATTCTCTGACTTTACGCCCGAGGCGAACAGCCAGCCAATAACGCCTGCTGCAACCGCATTCGCTGTAAGCGTAGCCCAAGGAAACAATCCGTTAAGTGGCGCCAACATCGATCCAATTGCAACCCGTGCAAGCGATCCCAATCCACCTCCGATAAATACCATTAGCCATTTCATAGGCCAGTCTCCCTCTTTTCAAACCTGCCATACACCCAATGCATCAACAAGCCGGCGGTGCCACCGTATGCAAAACCAACCAAAACATCGAGCGGATAATGAACGCCGAGATAAATCCGACTGTAGCCAATGAGCACTACCCACGAACCGATGGCGGCATATACCCACTTGCTCAACGGCTTCATGAGTAAAACAAAAAAAACAGAGACCCCGGCAAAATTGCTCGCATGGTTGGAAAAGAATCCATAGCGACCACCCTTGTAAAAATTACCTAGTTCATCTTGCACCATGTGCACCAGTCCCTGCAAACGAGGGTTGTGTGTTGGCCGCAATCGCATGACGGTTTCTTTCACTGTTTTGACAGCTACAAAATCGGTTAGGAAAAGCAGGCCGGCTATACACAGCAATGCAATAACAGCGTTGAGCCTTGATTTTCTGGAAAACAGCATATAGACCATCCATGCATATACAGGGGTCCACAACCACATCTTACTTGCATACCACATGAACGTATCGCACAGTGTACAATGTGCGCTATTGAGAAGCAAAAACAACTCTTCATCCAGTTGTTTGATTGTATCAATCATGCTGCAAGTTGCTAATTGTACATTGAATCGATTTCTGCCTTCCAGTTTGCGCTTATCTGTTTGCGCTTGAGCTTTAGGGTAGGAGTAATTTCAGCAGCATCGATCGTGAAAGCACGAGGCAATAAACGGAACGCCTTTACTTGCTCCCAATTACCAAATCGCGCATTGATACGATTAATTTCTTCCTCCAACATTTTCATAACGCGAACATCCTTCAACCAATTCATCTCCTGATCAACGGCAACACCCGCCCTAACGGCCCACTCCTTCAGAGCAATATACTCCGGTACGATGAGGGCAGCCGGAAACTTTTGCCCGTCACCCACCACGATGATTTGTTCAATGTAAATGCTCTCCTTCATGGCGTTTTCCAACACCTGCGGCGCAACATATTTACCACCTGAGGTCTTGAAGAGTTCCTTCTTGCGATCGGTAATTCGCAAGAATCCATCTTTTATCTCGCCGATATCGCCCGTTGCAAACCAGCCATCCTTCAACACTTCTGCGGTCTTCTCCGGCTCACGGTAATAGCCCATCATCACGTTAGGGCCTTTGCATAAAATCTCACCATCCGATGCAATTTTCACTTCGACATCGGCAATCACTTTTCCTACAGAGCCGGGCCTCAACATGGAGGGCTTACGCAATGTGTTCACAGATATTACCGGCGATGTTTCCGTAAGGCCATAGCCTTCCAAAACCGGAATTCCTGCGCCATTGAAAAACTTGGCAAGGCGCATTTGAAGTGCTGCACTTCCGGAGGCAACACCCCTGATTTCTGTCAAACCCAATGCTGCTTTCACTTTCGAGAAAACCAGTTTTCGGGCAATGCTCAACTGAAACTCATACCACGCTCCGTTAGCTCCATCGGGCTCCCAACGCAGCGCCAAATCGTGCGCCCACGAAAAGAGCTTTTTCTTTATTCCCGTGTTGGCCATTCCCTTCTGATAAATTCCATCGTAGAACTTCTCAAACAAACGGGGCACACCGGTGAAAATATGCGGACGCGCTACCGCCAAATCGTCCTTAATCGTATCCATGCCTCCGAGAAACATATGAATGCCGTTTGCTATATACATGTAATGAAGCATGCGCTCATAGATATGTGAAACCGGCAAAAAACTTAGACAATGACTCATCCCCTTCTCGAGTAATGGCAAGCGCTCCTCGCAATTGATAGCGTTGCTGGCTATGTTGCGATGGCTGAGCATTACACCTTTTGGCAACCCTGTGGTGCCCGATGTATAGATAATCGTTGCCAAATCTTCCTCGTTCACTTCGCTGCTCAATCGCTCCACTTCCGAAGCAGGAATCGACTCACCCAACCCAAAAATCGAAGTCCAGTGAAGCGCTCCTTCTGCAGCATCGAACGTATACACCTCCTGCAGGGAAGGGCATTTCGACTGTATTCCCTTAATCTTTCGAAACAACTCCTCATTCGAAACGAAACAGAAACGAGCCTCGGCGTGATTCAAAATGTACTCGCAATCTTCAGGAGTCATGGTTGGATATATGGGCACATCCACGGCACCAATTTGCATGATGGCATTATCCATCACATCCCATTCATGGCGATTGGCATGCGTAATGAGCGCAACCCGATCTCCGGGCTTCACCCCCATGGCAATCAGTCCTCGGCTTGCATGCTGCATTTGATCAACAAATTCGCGGGTAGAAATACTGATCCACTCACCGCCCACCTTGGAGGTCATCATTCGTTCAAGCGGATACCGTTCCAATTGGTAGTAGGCAAAATCAAACAGTCGCTTCGGAGAAATCATAAGGCTTTGGTTTTGGGTAAAATTATTGAAGGCTATGCGAAAAATCGCCGCTTCCTGCAAATTCCGTCAATCGTCCTATTTTCGCGGTCAAATTACGAGCTATGAAAAAAATCGCGGTTGTTGGTGCAGGTCAAATGGGCAATGGAATTGCTCACGTTTTTGCACAAAACGGTTTTCCGGTTAACCTCGTCGATGTGAAGCAAGAGGCATTGGATAAAGCATTGGCCACCATCAGCAAAAACCTAGATCGTCAGGTCGCCAAAGGAACTCTCACCGAAGAATTAAAAGCCTCAACGCTGGCAAACATTAGCCTTTGTACCGACATGGCTTCTGCTTGCTCCGACCGTGATTTAATTGTGGAGGCCGCAACTGAAAACGTCGATTTAAAACTTAAGATTTTCGGTCAGCTCGACTCGTTTGCTCCGGCACATTGCATTTTGGCTAGCAATACATCCTCCATTTCCATTACTCAAATTGCAGCTGCCACTAAGCGCCCTCAACTGGTTATAGGAATGCACTTCATGAATCCCGTTCCGGTAATGAAGCTGGTAGAAGTTATTCGCGGTTACTCAACCACCGATGAAGTAACAAAGCATGTAATTGAACTCTCATCCTCTATCGGAAAAATTCCGGTTGCCGTAAACGACTATCCCGGGTTTGTTGCCAATAAGATACTCATGCCGATGATCAACGAAGCGATATGCACGTTGTATGAAGGCACAGCGGGCGTTGAAGAAATTGATACCATCATGAAACTCGGAATGGCGCATCCCATGGGACCACTGCGCTTGGCCGACTTCATCGGTCTCGACACATGCCTTTCAATATTGCGTGTGCTTCACGACGGATTTGGAAACCCGAAATACGCTCCATGTCCATTGCTGGTAAACATGGTAACTGCCGGAAAATTGGGCGATAAAAAAGGAGAAGGTTTTTACAACTACGCCGATCCCAAAAACCCTGTTGTATCAGCGTCGTTCAGAAAATCCTAAACGATTACTCTGCGATCTCTTCACCGGTTTGAGGCTCTTCGAAGTCGAGCATATCCTTGGCCTGAAGAATATTGTACCAAGTAAGAAGCTTACGGATATCGGATTCGTACACTCGTTCCTCATCATAATCCGGAAGAATTTTCTTCATTGCATCTCTCAACTCCTTGCCATCACTTTTCGGATCGGGTGCAGGGCCTCCATCAAATGCAGCCTTTGCTTTGAGAAATATCTCACGAAGCGGAACATCTGCCTCATACGTAAACATGGTAATGTCGCCAAGAGCGCTTACTTTTTGAGTAGGATGAACGGGCATGCGCTTGCCATCAACCAACGACTCAACGATAATAGTGGCACGACCACCTGTAATGAGCTTAAATATGCCTGGCTTTCCTGCAACGGAAAGAACTTTTTCCAACTCAGTCTTCATAGAAGCAATAAAATTTTGGCGGCAAATATCGTAGAACTAGAAGTTAATTGCATCGGCACGCTCGGTTTGTGTATAAAACCCAAACCTATCGAACACCGAAGGGCACATCGTTCAGCCATTGCAGCTCCGTTTGCGATGAGAGATAATGACAACATGAGGTATGAAGGCCATTGGTAATAAGCAAATAATCAGCCCCCAGGGATCGATTGTAGAGAGCCGCTTGGTCGAGAACCGCCTGATTGATGCTCACCTCCGGGGCCTTGCATTCGGCCACAAGAACCGGCTTCATTTCGGAATTGCGTATAACCACATCTGCTCTGCGGGTTAGGCCGTTGTAGCGCAGGGTCTTTTCAACTTCCATAAGCCCTTCGGGCCAACCGCGGTGATCGCGCAAGAAATGAATGAGGTGCTGCCGCACCCACTCCTCCGGTGTGAGAGCAACCCACTTTTTCCGCACAACATCCCAAACCTGATAGGCATCATTCGCAGAGCGCAAACGCAAATCGGGCTGAGGAAAATGAAGCTTCTGCATGTTTCGGTTTACATTTGAGCGATGAAGTGAATTGCTTCAACAAAGAAACAAAGAACACCGCAAGATGGAATCGAAAGAAGAAATCGTGAAGAATTGGTTGCCGCGATATACCGGCGCCACACTCGAACAGTTTGGAAGCTATATACTGCTCACAAACTTCGATGGCTATCTACAAAAATTCGCGGAATGGCACAACGTTGAAATTATCGGAAAGGGCAAAGCGATGCCAATGGCTACAGCGGACGGCATTACCATGATTAACTTCAGCATGGGCAGCGCAAATGCCGCCACTATCATGGATCTGCTCAGTGCCATCATGCCTAAAGCCGTTTTGTTTCTGGGTAAATGCGGCGGTTTAAAAAAGAAAAACCAGCTGGGCGATTTTATACTACCCATTGCAGCCATTCGTGGAGAAGGAACGAGCAACGACTATTTCCCTACCGAAGTACCTGCCATGCCTGCCTTCACATTGCAGCGCGCCGTATCATCTACCATCCGCGACTTTGCTCTCGATTACTGGACGGGCACTGTATACACCACAAACAGAAGAGTTTGGGAGCACGACCTGCAATTCAAAGAATATCTGCGTCAAATTAGAGCCATGGCTATCGACATGGAAACAGCAACACTTTTCATGGTGGGGTTCGCCAATAAAATTCCAACCGGTGCATTGCTGTTGGTCAGCGACCAGCCCATGATTCCACAAGGAGTTAAAACCAGCGAAAGCGACCAGAAGATTACCAGCAACTTTGTCGAAAAACACATCCAGGTGGGCATTGCTGCGTTGAAAGAAATTCGCGATGACGGTCAATCGGTTCGCCATCTGCGTTGGGACTAATCTCTAAACTTACTTTGGCGACAACCCTGCATGGAACATCTACGCATCATTCGCGACATAGAACTTAAAAACTTCAAGCCCATCTATTTCCTGATGGGTGAAGAGCCATACTTCATTGATGTAGTAACCGAATACATTGAGAACCATGTGCTCGATGAAGCCAGCAAGGCATTCGGACAAACCATTGTTTATGGACGCGACGTTTCGATGGAGCAAGTAATTTCATTGTCAAAGAGCTTTCCCATGATGGGCGACAAGCAAGTCGTTATTGTGAAGGAAGCGCAAGACATGAAAGAATGGAAGAGCCGAAAAAAAGAAGACGACGATGAAGACATGAAACATCTGCTGCATTACCTGCAGCAACCTACGCCTTCCACATTGCTTGTATTCAACTACAAAAACAAAACGCTCGACAAGCGAAAGAAGGTATACAAGCAGCTTGAAAAACAAGGTGTCGTATTCGATTCGCAAAAAATAAAAGACTACAAACTTCCGGAGTGGATAGAAAACTATGTAAAGTCGCGGGGATTCAAGATTAATGGCGGTGCGGCACAACTGCTTGCGGAATACCTCGGTACCGACCTCAGTAAGGTAGTCAATGCAGTAAACAAACTTGCTATCATTCTACCTTCCGGCAGTGAAATCAATGGTCAGCATATTGAGCAAAACATCGGCATCAGTAAGGACTATAATGTTTGGGAATTGCAAAAAGCCCTCGGCCAAAAAGATGTTATGAAAGCGAATCGCATCATTCATTACTTCGAGGCCAACCCCAAATCGAATCCCATTCAAATGGTGTTGCCATCACTGTATAATTACTTCGCAAAACTCGCAGCTTACATTTCGATTCCCGACAAGCGCAATGCCGCTTCAGAGCTAGGCATGACTACTTGGGCGCTCAATGATTACAAAGAAGCATCGTCCAAATTCACCGCTTCAAAAGTGGAACGGATCATTGGATACATACGTGAAACCGACAAAAAATCGAAAGGCGTCAACAATGCATCCGCTGATGATGGCGATTTGATGAAGGAGCTTGTATTCAAAATACTGCATTAGAAGGATACCCCACTCGCACAACGCTGACGGTGTCTCCAACTCGCACAACGCCCTTTCCGGCAATTACATTTTGGCCAAACATGACCTTGTTCTTCATGGATCGATACTGTGCCAATGTCCGCAAAGGCTCCTTGCCACCCAATCCATTCTGCTGATTGATGGTCGTCATCACGCAACGCGAACACAATTTCACACCGCGGCATTCCACTTCGCCTATTCTGAATTCAGCCCAAGCATCTTCCACATGCGGTTCCTGAGTGGTCACGACGATGTTCGGCCTGAACCGATCCCAACCCATTTCGGATTCACCCGTCATTCGCAATCGCGCATTCAATTCGTCGAGCGATGCAGAGCCAATTGCAAGAAGTGGGTATGCATCCGAAAATGAGGTAAGTACACCATCACCCGCATACGTTGCATCGACGGCTCTATGCGACGATTCAGGCATGTACACCAATCGGCAAGGCATATCCAAGGCAGTGCTGAAAAAGTCGTTAATCGTAAGGGGGGCTTCGATAGACTCCACCTGATCGGCCCAAACGCCCACTGAAACCGTCTTGCCCTGCACAAGTGCACTCGGGACGCGAACAACATTACCTGCGTGAGAACGAATTTCGTATCCGGTTCCGATAGAACTCACGTTGAACAAACAAAGCTTCGGCCACTCCCGCTGCGAAACAAAACGACCTTGGCCATCCACCAGCATCCACCTGCGATCACCCACTGCACCGCGGTCATCGAGCATCAGTTCATCACACGCAATTCCAGCAAGTGATTTGATGGGATACGTGAATAAATGGCGAATGAATGGCGTCATAAGAATGTCAAATCAACGTCCGAAGGTAAGCAGCCGCTTATCACCTGTACATTTGCACCGCATGAAAATCGAGAATGACCTCATCCTACGCGCTGCTCGCGGAGAGCAAACAGAACGCGTACCCGTTTGGGTAATGCGTCAAGCCGGACGCGTGCTCGCCGAATATCGCGCCACTCGGGCGCAGGCCGGGAACTTCAAAAACCTCCTCATGAATCCGCAACTCGCCGCGGAAGTTACCATCCAGCCCGTTGATCTGCTGGGTGTAGATGCCGCGATACTATTCAGCGATATCTTGGTGATACCCGAGGCAATGGGCCTTCCATACCGGATGGATGAAGGCAAGGGTCCTTCATTTGATAACACCATTCAGACAGCTGCTGATGTGGATCGCCTCACAACCGATCATGTGCTGGAAAATCTGAAGTATGTGTTTGATGCCATAACAACCATCAAGCGCGACCTAAACAATCGTGTACCGCTCATTGGATTCGCCGGTGCACCTTGGACCATATTCTGCTATATGGTGGAAGGGCGCGGATCAAAAACATTTTCGCTCTCGCGCGCAATGCTGTCGCAAAATCCGGAGTTGGCACACCGCTTGCTTCGCAAAATCACTGCGGCCACCATCGCATATCTAAAAGAACAGATTGCTTGTGGTTGCAACATGGTTCAGCTGTTCGACAGCTGGGCGGGAATACTCAACAAGGACACATACAACACATTCGCATTGCCATACATTGAAGAAATATGCAAAGCAATCGATACAGTACCCGTAACTGTATTTGCAAAAGGTGCATTTTTCTCATTGGAAGAAATGGGGCAATTACCGTGTCGCACGCTTGGTATCGACTGGCACACAACCCCGGAGTTTGCTCGCAGCATGGCAGGTACCGATAAAACCCTGCAAGGAAACTTAGATCCGGCAGTGCTTTATGGATCGGACGACTTTATAGTGGCGCAAACAAAGCAAATGCTTGACCGATTCGGATCTCAGAAGTATATTGCCAACCTTGGACACGGAGTTTACCCGGACATTAATTCAGAGAAGCTCAAACTTTTTATACAAACCGTACAAGCACACCAATTCAACCGATCATGAAACAATACAGTTTATTTCTGCTCATGTTGCTCTTCACCAGTGGCATCATAGCACAGCAAAAGAAGCCTGCAACAACATCAAAGCCATCGACTGCCAAAACCGGCACCGCACCTAAAGAGGCAGCACCCGCTGAAGCACCGGCAGCACCCAGCAATCTTGTTATGGATGCGAGCTTTGAAATTGATGATGTAAAACTCCTGAAAACATACGGGCAACTTCCGCTCATGCTGAAAAACTGGGGTTCACCCAACGAAGCAAAAGCAGACCTGTTCAACAACATGGCCAAAGCCTCAAAGGTGGCGATTCCGAAAAATGATTTGGGTACTGAAGAAGCCTTCGAAGGCAGTGGTTATGCCGGCTTCAGAGCGTTTACAAAAGACCCCAAGAAAACACGCACTTATCTCCAAGCGAAGCTTTCCAAAAAGCTCACAAAAGACAAGACGTATTGTGTGAAATTCAATGTGAGTCTATCCGATTTGAGCAAGTGGGGAGCCAATAACATCGGCATCTATTTCAGCGATCGGAAAGTCCAGAATGCCAATACAAACGCACTTACATTCATTCCTCAGATTACTGAAAAATCCAATGCACCGATCGTCACAATGAGCGGTTGGGAAACCATCTGCGGTACTTTCCTTTCAACAGGAAAAGAAGAGTACTTCATTTTGGGTTGTTTTGGTGAAGAGGATAACATCAAACTCGAGAAAGTTATTAAGCCGGCCACGCAAGAAGGAATGATTTCGCCGGATGCTTATTACTACATCGACAATATTGAAGTAATCGAAATTGAATCGGTAGAAGGTTGCTTTTGCGGCAAAACCGAAGACCGCGACCCCGATTTGATTTACAGTCGTTCTTCTGCAAAAAACATGGACATGAAACCAACAGAGGTAGTTAACGCAACTTCGATTTGGTTTTCCTATTTGTCAGTTGAAATTCCCGCGATGTTTGAGTCGGAGCTGCAAGACTTAGCAAAGTTGATGCAAGCAAATCCAAGCATGAAAATAGAACTTACCGGACACAGCGACAACGACGAGCAAAACGAAACCAAAACCAAGAAGATTTACGTTGGTCTGGCGCTCCGAAGAGCAGAGGCAGCAAAGCAATTCCTGGTTGATAATGGTGTTTCTACTTCCAACATTACCGTTGTTGGCAAAGACAACACGGTTCCTGCTACAGACAAAACAACTCCAATGGGCAAGGCGCAAAATCGCAGAGTTGTGTTTCAGGTTAAATAAACATTCCCCTTATTGAAAGAGGCCCGCAAAACAGCGGGCCTTTTTTGTTCACAGCATCTTCCTAATAACGCCCATGAAAACACCCGAAATAATGGCGACACTTTTCAGTTATTCGTTCCAATGAAAGGAATTGTGACCCTGCTATTGATTTTCGGTTTTGCACTACCGCAAGGTTCTGCGCAAAACCTGGTCAACAACGGCAGCTTCGAAACAAAGTCCTACTGCCCGAGCAACTTTAATCAGCAAAGCCTCAATACCATTGCCGGTTGGTGGCAAGCCACAGATGGTACGCCCGACTATTTTCATACCTGCAGCGATAAAGTGGGCGTACCCAACAATGTGTTCGGTCAACAACTGGCAAAAGACGGAGATGGATATACGGGGCTGGTCACCTTCAGTGTGGGCAAGCGCAACTACCGCGAATATCTCCAAACAAAACTTACGCGACCATTGGCGGCGGGCGAAATGGTTTGTATTGAAATGTATGTAAGCGCGGCCGATTATTGCAACTACGTGACCGATGGAATAGGCATTCTACTATCCGAGAAAAAGGCGGAAAGCAATCTGCAAACAGAACTGGCTTTCACCGGCACCATGAGCAATCCGAGGTTGAACATGCTCGACGAAAGCAACGCGTGGCAATTGCTTTCAGATGTTTACGTGGCTAAAGGCGGAGAGGAATATCTGACCATTGGAAACTTCAAGGCTGACAAGGAACTAAAAGTAATTCGACGCACAGAAGACATGAGCGACAAAGGATATGGCACATGGTCCTACATGTACATCGACGACATAAAAGTGCGACCTGTGCAGCGCAAGCTTGAGTGCAGTTGTGAGAATGAATACCTGGCTAGCATTGCTGTTGACCCACCATTGGAATTAAGCGAATACAAGAAAATTAAACTCGACGCCATTCTATTCGACTTCGATGCCGACCTCCTCACCGACGCCGCTCTGAATCAACTTGAGGAAGTGTATGTGTTATTGAAAAAAAACAGATCGATGTACATGGAAATATCCGGACACACCGACGTTGTTGGACCGGATGGCTACAATCTCGGCCTTTCGAAACGCAGAGCGCAACGAGTTATTGATCACCTCGTAATGAAAGGAATAGACGCGAGCCGTCTGCAACTTACCTTCTTCGGCAAACTTCAACCCGTAGCCAACAATGAAACTGACGAAGGCCGGCATCAAAACCGAAGAGTAGAGTTTCAAATTCTGGAAAAGAAATTCGAGCTAATTCAATAGCCGTTATGCTTCATTGATTTGCTCCCAAATCAGATCCTTCAAGCGATCGACGTTCATTCCTGAAACTGCAGAAATGAAAATAGAAGGCACTCCAGCAGGTAGCATGGGCTTCATTTGCTCGATCATCAACTCATCCAGCATATCGCATTTCGTAATTGCCAAAAGCCTTTTCTTGTGCAGCAATTCAGGGTTATACTTTTTCAATTCGTTTAGAAGAACCTCGTATTCAGATCGAATGTCTTTGGCATCACAAGCAATCATGAACAGCAGCGTAGAGTTACGTTCGATGTGACGCAAGAATCGATGCCCCAGACCGCGACCTTCCGCGGCACCTTCAATGATTCCCGGAATGTCGGCCATTACAAATGAACGATCACCTCTATAACGCACCATACCCAAGTTGGGAACCAGGGTCGTAAACGGATAGTCTGCAATTTCAGGTTTAGCAGCGCTCACCACTGAAAGGAGGGTTGATTTTCCCGCATTCGGGAAGCCAACTAAACCTACGTCAGCCAGCACCTTTAGTTCTAGGATTTTCCATTCTTCCTTGCCCGGCTCACCCGGCTGAGCATAATCCGGGGCTTGATTGGTTGACGTTTTAAAATGGTCGTTACCCAATCCACCGCGACCGCCTTGTACCAATACAAACTCTTGTCCTTCCTCGGTGATTTCAAATTCGAGTTTTCCCGTTTCAAAATCGCGCGCTACGGTTCCCAGAGGAACCTTCAATATTTCATCATGACCTTGCGCACCGGACATTTTCGCACCGGCACCCATTTCACCATCTTCTGCAATTACATGCTTTCGGTATTTCAAGTGAAGGAGTGTCCAAACATCCTTACTTCCGCGCACAATTATGTGTCCGCCTCTTCCACCATCGCCACCATCGGGTCCACCTTTAGGCACAAATTTTTCCCTCCGAAAGTGACGACTCCCGGCTCCGCCTTTGCCCGAACGGCAGCAAATCTTTACGTAATCGACAAAATTGGATTCAGCCATATAAAAAAGAATCTAAGCGTGTTCAGACAAACGTGTCTAATGCAGCGCACAAACGTCCGGTTATTTCCTCAACAGTTCCTACACCCATTACTCCCCGGTACTTACCACAAGCCTGATAATAACCGGCTACAGGAGCGGTCTCTCGATTGTAAACTGCAATTCTATTGCGCACAATCGACTCATCTGCATCATCAGCACGACCGCTGGTAGTTGCTCGGTTCAACAATCGCTTGATGAGTTCCTCTTCATCTACCTCCAACGCAAGCATGCATGTGATGGAAGCATTGCGTGTCGTTAAGAAAACATCGAGCGCTTCCGCTTGTGCCGACGTTCGTGGAAAGCCGTCGAAGATGAATCCCTTCGCATCCTGGTGTTTAACCACCTCGCTCTCAAGCATGGAAATGGTCAGACTGTCCGGAACAAGTTCACCCTTGTCCATAAAGGCCTTTGCTTGAAGCCCTAACTCCGTTGCATTCTTAATGTTAAAGCGAAAAATATCGCCTGTACTCAAATGCACAAGTCCGTAGCGCTGAAGAAGTATTTCAGATTGGGTGCCTTTGCCAGCTCCTGGAGGGCCAAATAACACGACGTTGAGCATTCTGGTTATAGTTTGTTAGGTTGCAAAAATAACGCTAATGCCCATCGGCTACATGCACAAAAGGCAGAAGACCATCAATCGAATAAAAAGATTGAAAATTTTCATTCTCATTCTAAATTCGCCATTCAAATTTTTACAAAAATGAATTTTGATGTTATTGTCCTTGGAAGCGGTCCCGGCGGATATGTAGCTGCTATCAGAGCTTCCCAACTAGGTTTAAAAACAGCAATTATCGAGCGTGAAGCGCTTGGAGGAATTTGTCTCAATTGGGGATGCATTCCTACGAAGGCCCTCCTGAAAAGCGCATCGGTATTTGAGTACATCAATCATGCAAAAGACTACGGTATTGAGGTAGGTGCTCCAAAAGCAGATTTCGGAGCGGTTGTAAAACGGAGTCGTGGAGTTGCCGAAGGCATGAGCAAGGGAGTTCAATTCTTGATGAAGAAAAACAAGATTGAGGTTATCATGGGCAACGGAAAGCTGAAGCCCGGAAAGAAAGTCGCTGTAACAACAACTGACGGAAAAGTAACCGAATACTCAGCAGGTCATATCCTTATTGCTACCGGTGGTCGCTCACGCGAATTGCCGGCATTGAAGCAAGACGGCAAGAAAATCATCGGATATCGCGATGCCATGGTGATGCCTTCACAGCCAAAAAGCATGGTCATCGTTGGAAGCGGCGCTATAGGCTCAGAGTTTGCCTATTTCTATGCTGCTATGGGAACGAAAGTAACGCTGATTGAATTTATGGCCAACATCGTACCCGTGGAAGATGACGACGTTTCAAAAGCACTTGCCAAATCATTCAAAGGCATGGGTATGGATGTTTTAACGGGCACAGAGGTTACGAAAGTGGATACCACAGGAGCCGGATGCAAAGTAACTTTGAAGGATGCTTCAGGAGAAAAGCAAATCGAATGCGATGTTGTTCTCTCTGCAGTGGGCGTCATCGCCAACATTGAGAATATCGGGTTGGAAGATGTAGGAATCATCACAGATAAAGGCAAAATAGTAGTAGACAAATACTACAAAACCAATATGCCGGGATATTATGCAATCGGCGATTGCACTCCGGGCCAGGCACTGGCGCACGTTGCAAGCGCTGAAGGAATTATCTGCGTTGAACAAATCGCAGGTCATCACCCGCAGCCTCTCGATTACGGTAACATACCAGGTTGCACGTATTGCTCGCCTGAAATTGCATCGGTGGGACTCACCGAACGAGCTTGTAAGGAGAAAGGGTTGGATGTGAAAATCGGGAAGTTCCCATTCTCTGCATCAGGAAAAGCAAGTGCCTCAGGTCATAAAGATGGATTCGTGAAGCTCATCTTCGATGCTAAATATGGTGAGTTACTGGGAGCGCATATGATTGGTTACAACGTAACCGAAATGATTGCCGAATGTGTTGCTTTGAGAAAGTTGGAAACCACCGGAGAAGAACTCATCAAAACGGTTCACCCGCATCCAACCATGAGCGAAGCCATTATGGAGGCCGCTGCTGCTGCATACGGTGAGGTTATTCACCTATAAAATCAATTCTCAGGAAAACCATCGTTCACCCAACACTGAATTTTATTGATTTGGTCTTGGGTGAGCGATGAGCCTTGCGGCATAGTTTGATCGACGAGCACCTCTCGTCGGAAACTTCCACCCTGCAAGGCAGGAAGCAAACCTTCGTATGTCGCGTAGTTCGGATGACAGTTGGATGTTGCACATCGCGTATCGATTATACTTTTGATGGAACTTTGATACGTTGGTTGCGACCCATCGCATGATGGGGTTAGATTACCTGCGTTGTCCTTTTTACAAGAGTAAGCGCCAGTGACGAGAGCTACTGCAAACAGAAAATAAAGGTAATTTTTCATAGACCAATAGTATAAAAAAAGCCCGTAAAACGGGCTTTTAAGATTTTTATCAGGATCAATTTTCTGCGACCTCTTTCTTTTTTCGGCCACGTTTGGGTTGCTCCTGATCTACCCATTTGTCGTTTTTATGTTCTCCCATTACTACAACTTCCTTTTCAGGGAAAACACCGTATCGCTGGGCAATTAGCATCATACCTTCACGTGTGGGGCTGTACATCATCACAGGGGTTGACATACCCTTATTCTTCACACCCACATAAAACCCATTCTTTAAACGAGCGGGCTTGGTTGCCGGTCTGCCGGCTGACTTCTTTCCGTTCATGGGGCGCAAGATACGCCCGGATGAGGCTTTCACATTCCCAAAAAAATAATAAAATTCGACTCCTGAAGGAATCGGTAGATAATACACTGATTATCAGCGGTATTTCTCACCGCTTTTAAAAACTGATCTTTATCTTGATTTTCAAGCAATTACAGGCTCCGTGCAAATCAATTTCACCTTTTCCAATGCAAACTGGACCTCTGCACGGGTATTTAATCGACTGAAAGAGAATCGAATACTAGCGCAACCCGGTTGAAGTGCACCAATTGCATCCAATACATGGGAGCCCTTAGCTGCTCCGCTGCTGCACGCACTTCCACCGCTACATGCAATACCCTCTAAATCAAGCAAAAACAAAAACATGTCTGAATTTGCCGTTGGAGGCAATGTGATACTCAGTACGGTATATAGGCTATCTACATTTCGGGAATTTCCATTAAAAACTAACTCCGGAATGGCGGTTTCAAGCTCAGAGGCCATGAATTGTTTCAGATCAGAGATATAATTTTTATGATCGTCCAGGTCGTGGTAACATAACTCCAAGGCTTTGGCCATACCAACCACACCGCTGATGTTTTCAGTCCCCCCCCGAACACCGCGCTCCTGACCTCCACCTGTAATGTCCGGATTAATCTTCACTTTCTTGTTGACGTATATAAAACCCACTCCCTTAGGCCCGTGGAATTTATGCGCAGAAGCATTGACGAAGTGTATATGCAGATCTTGTAAATCGAATGGATAGTGCCCCATGGTTTGAACTGTATCGCTGTGCAGTATGGCGTCATACTTTTCACACAATGCACTCACTTGCTTCAATGGCAGCAGATTGGCGATTTCATTGTTGCCATGCATGAGCGATACGAACGACTTGTCGTTGGATGCAAGCAAACGCTCCAAATCTTGTAAGTCTACATTGCCCGACGAATCGAGCTTGACCAAGCTCAGTTTCAAGCCAAACTCCTTCGACATGATTTGAGCTGTTTTGATTACAGCACTGTGTTCAATTGCTGAAGTAATGATGTGTTTGCAGCCTAAATCGTGAATCGCAGCGTGCATGGCCAAATTATCCGCTTCCGTTCCACCACTTGTAAAAATAATCTCTGCCGGTGAGCAGTTCAAGAGCCTAGCAATGGTTCGTCGCGATTGTTCCAATGCCGACTTCGTTTTTCTTCCAAAGGCATGCGAAGACGAGGGGTTACCGAAATATTCGGTCAGAAAAGGCATCATGGCCTGTGCAACCTCCGGAAGAACGGGAGTAGTTGCTGCGTTGTCTAGATATACGTTCATCGAAATAAAAGCGAAAGGACATTGCTTACGCCTGTCAAATTTCCGAAAAAAAACGACATGAATGCTACGGCCGGTTAAATTCCTGCAACCTCGCGAACCTTGTTGATTACCTCTTCGGCCAATGCATTTGCCTTCTGCTTGTCGGTATGTTCAGCAATTACACGCACTATTGGCTCTGTGTTGCTTTTGCGCAAATGCACCCAACCGTCTTCAAAATCGAATTTTACACCATCAATCGTATTTATATCGGCGTTTGGATACATCGCCTGGACTTTTCTCAAAATCGCATCGACATCCATTCCGTCGTTCAATTCGATTTTGTTCTTTGAAATTTCATACCGTGGATAGCTATCACGCAGGGCAGTCATCGACAATTTCTTTTTTGCGAAATGCGTCAGAAAAAGCGCCAAACCGGCAAGAGAGTCACGACCATAATGTGTTTCCGGGTAAATGATTCCACCGTTACCTTCTCCCCCGATCACTGCTTTGTTTTCTTTCATAGCAGCCACCACATTCACCTCACCTACTGCCGAGGCGAAATAAGAGCCCCCATGACTTCTTGTAACATCGCGAAGGGCGCGGGTACTTGATAAATTAGAAACTGTATTTCCGGGATTGCACGAGAGCACATAATCAGCTACGGCAACCAAGGTGTACTCCTCACCAAACACGCTTCCGTCTTCGCATACGAATGCCAAACGATCAACATCGGGGTCCACCACAATACCCATTTGGCAACCCTTCGTTCTAACCAAATCAGATAAGTCGATAAGATGTTCGGGAAGTGGTTCTGGATTGTGAGGGAAATGGCCATTCGGCTCGCAGTGAATAGTTTCGATTCTTTTCACCCCGAGAGCACGCAGCAAAGCAGGAACGTAAATGCCACCGGAGCTGTTCACGGCATCAACTGCCACGTGTAAATCAGCCGATTCGATTAGTTGCTTATCAACGAGTTTCAAACTCAAAATATGTTGAATGTGCTTGTCCAAATAATCAGCCTCCTTCAAGGAGCCGAGCGCATGAATATCCGCAAAAACAACCTCGCCCGACTCAGCCAAGCGCAATACCTCTGCACCTTCGGCAGCTGAAATAAACTCTCCCTTTTCATTGAGTAGTTTCAATGCATTCCATTGAATTGGGTTATGGCTTGCCGTTAAAATAATTCCGGCATGAGCTCCTTCACCAGGCACAGCAATCTCGACAGTTGGTGTAGTGCTCAAGCCCACATCAACAACATCTGCCCCCATACCAACCAAGGTGTTACAAACCAAAGCATTGACCATTGCTCCGCTGATACGCGCATCCCGACCAACCACAACCTTAATCTTAGGCGAATTGGATTTTCGCTGCATAAGCGCGCAGAAGGCAGCCGTAAATTTCACCACATCAATTGGCGTTAGTCCGCTTCCTTCAGCACCTCCTATGGTGCCGCGAATTCCGGAGATAGATTTAATCAGAGTCACTGGCAGTAAGATTTAAAATGAATGCGCAAAATAAGCGGTTCACCATCGAACCCAACATGCCATTCTTTCAACACTACATTTGTTTTCGCTATGAATTATCTCGCACATTCCTTTCTTTCATTCACAATAGAGCCGATTCTATTCGGTCAATTCATAGCCGACGACGTCAAAGGCAAGAAATGGGAACACTTCCCGAAAGAGGTTCAGGCAGGAATACTCCTCCATCGATTTATCGATGACTATACGGACAAGCATCCGTTGGTTTTGGATTTGAAAACACAACTCCATCCAACGTTGGGAAAATTTGCAGGCGTTGTGCTCGATGTTCTTTTCGATCACGTTTTATCGATTCGGTGGAACGCACACTCCATGACCGAACGTGAAATATGGATACAGTCAACCTATGAGCAACTCTCGAAACGGCAGAATGATATGACAGAGAGAAGACAATTCATTGTAGGAAAAATGATTGAACACGACTGGATGAATATGTATCGCACTGCTGAAGGAACGGCCACAATACTCAACCAGATGTCGATGCGCATTCCATTTGTCAATCCACTCAAAAACTCATTTGATACATTTTTGAAGCACGAAAAACAGATCATTTCCACATTTGATGAATTTTTTCCTCAAATCCTATCGCAAGCACAACTTAAATTAGATACTTTTGCGCCCTAACCGAAAGTTGAACTTTAAGCACCCGATTGCTCGTTTAGCGTATGATACCGTGTTTGGTTAAAAAATGGGTAGTTTTTGTATCGCTGTTTTCCATTAGCTTGGGAATGTCAGCTGGTTCTATCATGCTGGAAGGCCGCTACCAACAGCGCAACATTTTCGTTATTAATGCAGCTTCTTCAGATGGAGTTGGTTATTGTATTTACGAGGTGCTTGTGAATGGACTCATCACCACAGATGAAATCAACACGCAAGCCTTTGAAGTCGACCTCACCATTTACGGTCTGAAGACAGGCGACCCGGTGAATATTCTAATCAAACACAAAGACGGCTGCACTCCCAAGATTTTAAATCCCGGGGCACTAGAGCCATCGCCGTCATTTATTTGTACCACCATCACCTGTGGCATCAACGGCTCTATCACTTGGGAGACAACAGGCGAAATGGGCAAAATCCCTTACATCATTCAGCACTTTAAATGGAACCGATGGGTGAACATAGGAGAAGTGCTTGGCAATGGAACGAATGTCAAGAATATTTATCGCTTTCAGGCGCAGCTCACAAGCGGGCTAAATAAATTTCGCGTGGTTCAAAGAAGCTTTGAGGGTGACCTAAGAAAGTCCTCTGTGTGCGAGGTTACTAGCAATGTTGAAGCGGTTAGTTTCCGTTACGACAAAAAATCAAAGTCGGTTTACTTCAGCGCCGACACTTCCTACGAATTGTACAATGTTTTTGGTCAGGTTGTAAAAAGAGGTCGCGGTAGTTCCGTTGAGTGCACTGCACTTACAAGAGGAGATTACTGGGTTAGCTTTGACAACCAAACGCAAAAGTTCTACAAGAAATAATAAATAACTTCAAACCGCTTACGTAAAACACCTCGGGTTTGCCCGGGGTTTTTTATTTTAGAGGAATTAAATAATCTTCGATTTGTCGGCACCTTCAACATACAATTTACGCCACTTACTTTTACCCGTGACGTGGATTTTTTTGTTGTGCTTGGTTGCGAGCTGCGAGAACCCGATTCGACGCAAAAAGGCAAACAAAGAGAATATCGAAGTCATCGATTTGGACTCCATTCGACGCAGAGGTTCATTAATAATCCTTACGGAGAATAGTGCATCTACTTATTTCCTCTATCGAAATCAGGCAAGCGGTTTCGATTATGAATTGGCGTTGGCATTTGCGAAGCACCTTGGAGTGCGACTTGAGGTGAAGCTTATTGACGATGTGGACCGCATGTTTGAAATGCTTCGCAAAGGAGAAGCGGACTTGGTTGCAAGCAATCTAACCATTACACCGCAGCGTTCAGACACCGTCAGTTTCACTCAACCACTTTATCAAACAAGACAGGTTCTTGTTCAGCGAAAAATCGATCGAGGCGAAGGGCTCGGCTCATTGGCTATTACAGACAGCTCGCAACTCGGAAGCATGCCCATTTGGGTACACCGTTATTCATCTTTTTATGAACGTTTGAATGAGATAACCGCCTCTACGGGCCAAGCCATCCAGATAAAAGAAGCTCCGGGAGAAATAAGCACCGATGACCTCATTCGCTTGGTCGACGACGGTGCTATACCTGCTACCATAACCGATGAAAACCTTGCATCGATTGAGTTAAGTAATTATGACAACATTGACGCGAGTGTTGCCGTCAGCGGCATGCAAGACATTGCGTGGGCTGTTCGCAAAGAATCGACCTCACTATTGGCGGCACTCAATGGATGGTTGAGCGGAAAAGACGGAGCCGCGCGAACTAAAAGACTCTACCGCAAATACTTCAACGAAGCCGAACTTGCCCGACCAAAAGGATTTGTGCTACCCAAGGTAGGCCCAGGTGCTATTTCGCCCTTCGACTCACTTTTCAAAACCTATGCGCCACAATTGGGGTGGGACTGGCGAATGCTCGCTTCGATTGCCTACCATGAATCACACTTCAACCCTGAAGCGCATTCATGGAGCGGAGCCTACGGATTGATGCAGCTCATGCCGCAGACAGCTGTGCGCTTCGGGTGCTCTGCTGCACCCAGTCCTGAATGCAGTGTGCAAGCAGCAACAAAGTACATCAAGTATCTCCAAAATATGTGGCAAAAAAGGGTACCCAATGACCTTGAACGTACCAAGTTTGTGTTGGCCAGCTATAACATTGGCCAAGGACATATCATCGACGCTCAAAATCTCGCACGCGAACTGGGCATGAAAGACACTGTTTGGGATGGAAATGTGGCAGAGGCCCTGCTCATGAAGCAACAAGAAAAATACTATACCATGAGTTGTGTGAAACATGGATATTGTAACGCACGTGAACCATTTATTTTTGTTCAGAAGATAATCGGAACGTACGATCTCTACCGCAGCGTTTCCCAATAAACAACCCTACGATGCAGCGCATACTCACAACCCTAACATTCAGCCTGCTTCTTGTTCTATCGGCTTGTAAAAAAGACACTGCAGTGCAATACAGCATACGCGGAAAAGTAACCGATGCTGATGACGGCATCGCACTCGCGGGCGTTGCTGTAGAAATAGAGAAACAAGTTGTTCAGAATGGCATTTTCGGCAACACCTATCAAAATGCACTCAGCACTTCCAGCGATGCGAACGGCGATTTTTTCGGAAGTTGGCCACGAGAAAATTTCGCTGCGCTGCGGTTGCTAGCTGAAAAAACCAATTACATCCTGGCCGAACGCTCGCTAGATGTCGATGCGTTTAGCAATGGCACAGTAACCGAAAATGTAGCATTGTACAAAGAAGCTTTTGCATCGTTGCGATTTACCCATGCCAACGGAAGCGCGAGCGACCGGCTCTCTTTTACATTCCTGAATGCGAATTTCAATTGCAATTGTTGTTCAAATGGCTGGAGAACCTGGCAAACGGCTGCCATTGATACAACCATAACCTGCCGTGTATATGGCAATCGCTGGCTGAAATATCAGGTGCTGACACAGATTGGAACTGCTGACACTTCCTATGTAGACAGCCTTTACTGCAATGCGTTTGTCACTAACTCACGCGAAATTCAATATTAATCTTTTATACTTTCAGAGTTAACTATGAATTCACAAACAACGCATTGTTTTACAGCGATGAGAAAGTCGATTTTGGCACTGGTAATTTCATGTTTCGTTGGCGTACAATCGAACGCTCAAATTACAACAGCGCCCAATTTCACCAACCTGCGAGCAATGGCAGAGTGGGAAGAAGTGCAAGCTATTACTATCGCATGGACCACGTTTCCCGCCATTCTCAAACAGATCGTAGCCGCAGCCCGTTTGGAAACGCAAGTGATTATCTTAAGCGACGATGTGCAAGGAACCGAAGATTATCTTCTAGCGCAAAACACAGGAGGTGCCGCCTTTACCAATCTCGACAACATCCTCATTGTTAACTCAAACTACGACAGCATTTGGATGCGCGACTATGCATCCAACCCCGTATACGGCAATGAAGTTGACACCCTCATTTTAGTGGACTGGCTTTACAACCGGGATCGTCCCAATGACGACACCTCGCCGGCTTACGTGGCAGATGCTCTCAATTTGGATTTGTATGAAACATCGAACGCTCCATATGATTTAGTAAACACAGGAGGCAATTATATGAGCGATGGTTTTGGAACCGCCTTCGCATCAGAGCTCGTATTAGAGGAAAACGATGGAAGCGGAGATTACAACATTTTCTATCCGACTCACACAACACAAGAGATAAATAATGTACTGGAAACCTTCATGGGTATTCATACCTATATCAAAATGCCGACACTTCCTTATGATGGCATTCACCACATCGATATGCACATGAAACTGGTAGATGAAGAAACGCTGCTCGTTTCTGAATACCCACAGGGTGTTGCCGATGGACCGCAGATCAATGCGAACATCAACTATGTTTTGAGCAATTACACGAGCAAATTCGGCACACCATTTCAGGTGGTGCGCATACCGGCACCGCCAAGCACCGGTGGCAACTACCCCGACAACAATGGCGCATACAGAACCTATACAAATGCAGTTTTCGTAAACAATACGATTATCCTTCCAACGTATCGCGAAGAGTACGACACTACTGCGTTGCGCATTTGGAGTGAGGTGTGTCCGGGATACAACCTGGTTGGTATTGACTGCGATAACACCAACAACAACATTATTGCGCAAAGTGGCGCTATCCATTGCATCACGCACACGGTAGGTGTAACTGATCCGTTGCTTATTTCGCATCAACCTTTGAGCGATACATACGACGCTATCAACCCTTATTTGGTATCGGCCTACATGAACCATCGCTCCGGTGTCGAAAGGGCAACGCTCTATTGGAGGCTTCAAGGCGCAAGCGCATTCAGTACAGTTGACATGATTGCCAATGCAAACAACTGGGAAGCAATGATACCGGCTCAAGCCGTGGGTTCAATTGTTGAGTACTATGTTGAAGGAGAATCGGTAAGCGGTAAAATTCAGGTGCGCCCTATGCCGGCACCCACCGGTTTTTGGTCGTTTAGCGTGCTTGGTGAAATAAACAACATACGTGAAATTTCTTCCGCGCTTATCAATAGAGTGTACCCCAACCCGGCATCTGCTATAACATGCATTGAAATCAATGCGCAGCATGCACAGGATGCGACCATCAGACTTATTGACATTGCAGGTCGAGAGGTACAAACCATACACAAGGGCAATATCAAAAGCGGAGAGTCCCTTTTCTTTTTCAATGCGGAGCAATATGATTCGGGTGTTTACCAAATAGCCGTTGAAACAGCAGCCGGAATAAAGACAACCCCCATAATGATTAACTAACCTTGAGTACAAAAAAGCTCATATCCGACGATGTACTTGCCACGGCAACTCGTTTGCCGAAGGACAATATTCTAATTTCTTTGTTGAGCAAGGTGGCACGCATCGACGAAGTAAATGAGTTGTATGCACACATGTGCGAATCGCCAGGGTTGGATAGCATTCAAGCGTTATTCGACCACATGGAAGTCGATTTACAAATCGAAGAGCAACAACTCGATCATATTCCCCGCACAGGACCTTTCGTGATTGTAGCCAACCATCCGTTTGGCGCCCTCGACGGACTTGCGCTGATTTTAGCAATAGCCAAAGTTCGACCCGATTTCAAGGTAATGGCGAATTTTCTGTTGCAGCAGGTTGAACCCATCAAAGATTATTTCATTGCTGTTAATCCGTTCGAGACACGCAAAGAAGCATACTCGAATGTGAGCGGTATAAAAGCAGTGAGGCAGCATCTTGAAAACGGAGGCGCGTTAGGAATCTTTCCAGCGGGAGAGGTAAGCACTTACCAAGGCGATATGAATGCGGTTGCCGATAAGAAATGGGCTAGTTCGGTCGTTAAAATTGTGCGTGGTTCCGGTGTGCCGGTCGTGCCATTTTTCTTTGACGGAAGTAATTCGCGCATTTTCCATTTGTTGGGCATGATTCATCCGAATTTGAGAACCCTTGCCTTGCCGACTGAAATGCTTCGCAAAAAAGGCCACACCATTCGCATGCGCATCGGCAAACCCATACAGCCGAAGGACACCGAAATGTTCAGCACCCTCGACCAATACAGCCGGTATCTGCGTGCAAAGACCTATGCCTTGGGAAGTTCATTTGATGTGAAGCGCGACTACTTCCGGTTATTTAGGAAGGTGAAACATCCGGAGGATATTATTGAAGCAGTAAGTCATGAGTTGATTGTTCAAGAGGTGAACAGCTTATCCGACTGCAAGACCCTCAGCTATGATAATTTCGATTGCTATGTGGCAAGTAGTGGACGCATTCCCAATATACTTCGTGAAATTGGCCGATTGCGTGAAGTAACATTCCGCGCAGTAGGAGAAGGAACGAATAAGAGTATTGACCTCGACGAATACGATTTGTATTACAGCCATTTGATTTTGTGGGATCGGAGGGCAGAAAAAATTGCGGGCGCTTACCGTGTAGGCAATGGCGCTAAGATCATGCAACGCTATGGTAAGCGAGGATTTTATATTTCCTCTTTGTTTCGAATGGGCTCACAACTCGACCCCATGCTGGAGCAATCGCTTGAGCTTGGCCGTTCGTTCATTGTTGTCGAATATCAAAAACACCGTCTATCCCTATTTCTCCTTTGGAAAGGCATTCTCTATTATCTAATATCGAATACACACTTCCGATATATCATTGGGCCGGTATCCATTAGCAATCAATACCAGGAAGTAAGTAAGGAGTTGATTATTCAATTCATCACGAAACACTATTTCGATCACACCCTGGCTGAGCACGTTACACCTCGCAATACATTCAAACCAAGAGTAAAAAAGGTTGACACGGCAGCGTTGCTTGACTCCACTCAAAGCGACATTAAGAAAATGGATCGAATCATAAGTGAAATAGAGCCATCCAGTTTTACGATGCCCGTATTGCTGAAGAAGTATCTTCAGCAAAATGCGCGCATCATGGCATTTAATTGTGACCCCAAGTTCAACAACGCTCTTGATGGGTTGATGTATCTGGACATGCTGAATTTGCCTGCAGACACTATTGAAACGCTGCAGCGTGAAATGGTCAGCTAGTCAATTGGTGTTGCCCCGTATCTCTTATCTTTCCCGCTTCAACCACACTACTGTTATGACTGATCGCAGAAAATTTATCAAGGCATCTGCTGCTACTGGAATAGGCCTTGGCCTTGGAGCATTTACGCAACTTTTTTCACAAGCAGAAGAGTCGAATGAAACACCCGCAACTTCCGATATTTTCAAGGAAGGTTTAGTACTCTCAACATGGGATGCCGGTATACCTGCCAATGAGGCCGCCTGGAAAGCGATGCTCAATGGAGGGAATGCGCTCGATATGGCAGAAAAAGGGGTGAACGACACAGAGGCGAATTTGTCGAATTTAACAGTGGGCCTCGGGGGTTTCCCCGATCGCGATGGACACACTACGCTGGATGCTTGCATCATGGATAGTTTGGGAAATGCGGGTAGTGTCATGTTTCTTGAGCACATCAAACATCCGGCGTCCGTAGCCCGCAGGGTGATGGAAAAAACACCGCATGTCATACTGGTTGGGGAAGGAGCTTATCAGTTCGCACTTTCCGAAGGCTTCAAGCACGATCCATATATTGGCGAAGAGGCACAAAAAGCCTGGCAAGAGTGGTTGAAGACGAGCCAATACAAGCCCATCATCAACGTTGAAAATCACGACACCATTGGTCTCATTGCCATGGACGCCAACGGAGATCTGGCGGGCGCATGCACCACGAGTGGTATGGCTTTCAAAATGCGCGGACGTGTGGGCGATAGTCCGATAATAGGAGGCGGGCTGTTCGTTGACAATGAAATCGGTGCGGCTACATCAAGCGGTTTGGGCGAAGCTGTTATTCGCACGTGCGGTTCTTTTCTTGTTGTAGAAATGATGCGCCAAGGGGCTACACCGCAACAGGCGTGTGAGGAAGCAATTAATCGAATCAAAATAAAACACTCCAACTACAAAGATTTTCAAGTTGGATATTTAGCCGTCAACAAGGCTGGAGAAATCGGAGCGTTTGCAATACACCCAGGCTTCACTTATTCACTGCACAAGTTGGGCGAGAACAAAGTATACAAATCAAAAAGTATGCTCGGGAACTAGCACTAGAATTTGCTCAGTGCATCACGAACCTCATTGAGCACCGTAGCAGGACCACCGAAGTGCTCAACAATGCGAGTAGAAAGAGACCACGCTTTAATGCTGTCCTGAATCTTGATTCGATCATGAGGGTCAACACCGCCACCAATTACGATGAGCTGGGGCTGATTGGTTTTCAAATACTCCAGCGCTTCAGTCAGAACAACAGAACCCGAACACGTAAACTCCGCCTTTTCCAATTGTGTTTTCACGTTGCTAACGATGTATTCATGCTTACAGAAAATAAGTGCGTGCACAGTTTCTACTTGGACATGGGGAGATTCGGTGAGATTGAGTTCCATATTGATTTAGACTATATTGCGAATGTAATTATTGAGGCATTCAACTTTGTCCACAAAACTTCAACAATCCGTGCGACTGAAATCCATTCTACTCCTTTCCAGGCCTTTAAATCTCCTTATCGTGGCGGTTACGATGTACATCACACGATATGTGTTGTTAACGGATGTATTGGAGAAGCAAGGCGATGTTCAATTGGTATTGAGTGGAATTCATTTCAGCGCCTTGGTATTGGCGGCTCTGCTCATCACAGCGGCAGGTAATGTCATAAATGACTATTTCGACCAGAAAGTCGATAAAATAAACAAGCCTGAAAAAGTCATTGTGGGCAAGACGGTGAATCGCAAAATGGCGATACTCATTCACCAAGGTCTCAACGTGATTGCCCTTGGGCTCGTATTGTGGGTTGGCATTTCCAGTTCGTTTGTTGAACTGACCATCGTGCCGCTTTTGATCATGTTCTTGTTGTGGTGGTATTCACCGGTTTTCAAGAAAAGGCCCCTCATTGGAAATGCGCTGGTGGCATTTTGTACAGCAGTGGTTCCTGTTTTTGCGGTCATCACCGATTTGCATTTATTGAAAGCAAAAATGACAACCTTCTTTTGGAAAGGCATGTCGCTCTTCACATACGCGTGGTTATGGGTTTTTGGAGTTGCGCTTTTTGCCTTTGTTCTAACCATGATTCGCGAGGCTGTAAAAGATGCACAAGATGAGCCTGGCGACCGCGCAGGAAACTATCAAACAATACCGATACTTTGGGGCCTGCAACGTACCAAGCGTTATGTAACCGGCTGGATGATTGTATTTCTACTGATGGCAGGATGGTGCCTTACTCGTATGGATATCCAAAGTGACATGGTATGGTTAATTGCATGTCTCATCGTTCCAATGTTACTGGCCATGTATTTCGTGAACGTTGCAAAGTCGCCTCGCGATTTCGGCAAAGTGAGTCGTTGGATAAAGCTGGTTATGCTAGGCGGCCTCCTCTTAATGCTTGCCATATTAGGCTAGCGTTTCTTTTCGCGGTACACGCAACAGAAGCAGCAACCCTACAACAAAGAAGACTATCAGTGCCAGAATACTCGAACGCATGCTGCCAAACGCACCCTCGATGTAGCCAAAAGTCAATAAGCCTATAATGAGACCAACCTTCTCGGTTACATCATAGAAGCTAAAGAAAGAAGCCGTGTCTTTGGTCTCCGGCAACAATTTGGAATAGGTGCTTCGAGCCAACGACTGTGTGCCTCCCATGATAAAACCAATCGATGCTGCAGCGATATAGAAATCGATTACCGAATGCACAAATCGATACGCGACAATGCAGATAATCGCCCAAACCACCAACGCAAAAATCAACGTGAGCAAGTTGCCGATTTTTTTGCTGCACCACGAGAAGACAACTGCCCCCGGAATAGCAATGAGCTGAACCAGCAAAACAGCTCCAATCAGTTGCCCATCGGCCAAACCCATAACCACATTACCGGCTTCATCCACTCGCTCAATTTCCTTGGTACCGAAGAGTGATGCCATTTGCATAATGGTTTGCACACCCATGGAAAAAACGAAAAAACTGAGTAGGTATCTTTTCAACCTTGGGCTATGGGTCAGACGCGACCAAACTCCGGAAAGTTCCTTGAATCCGTTGGCCAGTACTCCCCTTTCAAACCTCCTACCTGTAGCTGTCTCTGGCAGGTGGTAAAATGTATATTGGGCAAACCCCGCCCACCAAAGGCCAACGGTAACAAAGCACCAACGCGCACTAATCTCAAACACCATGATCATCGCAAGGTTCAGCAAGAGTAATAGGACGCTGCCGATGTATCCCAAGGAATATCCTTTTGCGCTCAATTTATCTTGCTCTTCCGGTTTAGCCACTTCGGGAAGAAAAGAATTGTAGAGCGCATAGCTGCACCAAAAGCCGATACAAGCAAACACGATGCTTAGCATGCTCCATTCCAAGTGATGCACATCAAAAAAGTAAAGTGAAGCGCACGAAGCGGCGCCGAGGTAACACGATGCCTTCATAAAAAACTTCTTTCGACCCAGGTAGTCGGCCACACCCGCAATGGTGGGTGCCAACAAACAAACTATCAACATGCCGAATGCCAGCGCATAAGAAAGCACCTCGGTATTCTTAAAAGATGCGCCCCAAAAAAGCACCGAATCACCCTCTGCCCCATCCTCGGCTGTGCGAGTAACAGCGCTATAGAATATCGGAAAAATAGCAGTGCTAATCACAAGGTTATAGGTGGAATTCGCCCAATCATACATTGCCCATGCATGTTGTGCTTTGATCGTGGTTTTCATAGGGTAAACATACAGCACACAATCATTTATCGCACATTCAGGTGTTCCGTTTTAAGAAGCGCAGAAGTATATTCGACCCGTGGAAAAAACATTTGACATCGTAATCGTTGGCGGCGGCATTGTTGGCGCAGCCACACTCTACAAAATCCAAATTGCTCACCCGCATCTTCGGATTTTATTATTGGAAAAGGAGCAGCACCTGGCCGACCATCAAACAGGTAACAACAGCGGAGTTATTCACTCCGGAATTTATTACAAGCCGAATTCTTTGAAGGCGATAAATTGTGTCAACGGTCGAAGAGAGCTCGTCCAGTTTGCCAAACAATACGACGTGAAACATGACATCTGTGGTAAGCTCATTGTAGCGACCAAGGAGTCTGAACTTCCGAACTTAGAAAAGATTTGGACGCATGGTATTTCCAACGGCATCGAAAATATGACGCGCGTAACCAAGGAACAGATTAAGGATATTGAGCCTTATTGCGAGGGTATTTCAGCAGTTCACATTGGTTGCACCGGCATCATCGATTATAAGGGAGCTACCGAGAAAATGGCTGAGTTGGCATTGGCAAAGCAATCTGAAAGCGAAGTGCATACCGGTGAAGAAGCGATTGCCTTTGAACGCATGGGTGATATTTCCATAGTTGTTACCAATAAAGCGAAGTATAAGGCCCGCTTCATGATATTCTCCGGGGGGCTTCAAGCAGACCGATTGGCCAAGAAAGATGGTGTTCAATTGAAAGAGAAGGTAGTAGGCTTCCGTGGTGACTATTACGAGTTGACCGAGCAAGCCAAGCATAAGGTGAAGCATTTGATTTACCCGGTGCCCAATCCTGATTTTCCGTTTCTGGGCGTGCATTTTACGCGCATGGTAAACGGTGACGTTGAGTGTGGCCCCAACGCTGTTTTCACCTTCAAGCGCGAAGGATATGGGAAGACTGACTTCAGTCTGCGCGACACCATGGACGCACTCAGTTACATCGGCACATGGCGACTATTCATGAACAACATGAAATTTGGTATCGATGAATACCGCAGAGCCTTTTCGAAGCGATTGTTTTTGAAAACACTTCAAACTCTTGTACCCTCGCTTACGATGGACGACATACATCCGGGGAGAGCCGGTGTGCGCGCCCTATTGTTGAGCCAAGACGGCGACACACGCGATGATTTCCGCATCGAGTATACCGATCACAGCATACACGTATTGAACGCACCTTCGCCAGCCGCAACGGCAGCGTTGGCTATTGGCGACAACATTCGGGAAATGGCAGAAAAGCATTTCGGATTGAAATAAAAAAGGGGCGGTAATTACCGCCCCTTTTCAATTTCCATGAAGGAAATTATTTCTTAGGTTCTTCAACCATTGCGATTGTCTTCACCTTCTTTGACTTCTTTCCATCAGCTGGAGCTGTCTCAGCAGTACCACCCTTTTGGCAGCATGAACCAGAAGCGCTGGTAGTGCCTTTGCTGCAGCATGAACCACTGTTGCCTTTGTTGCAAGACTTTTCAGTAGCTACAGCACCTGTAGCAGTTGTTTCACACTTAGCGCCTGTCTGTGCAGCCGTCTTTTCGCACTTAGCCTTATCGGCCTCAGAGCACTTAACTGTTTCTTGTTTGGCCGATGTTCCTTGAGCAGCAGCTTGAGTACATTGGGCACTGGCAACTCCGCAAATTGCAACGAAGGCCAAGAGAGCAAAGAATTTTTTCATTGTATTGGTTTGAGTTTACTAAACTTTTTTGTTTGGGAGTCTTTCGACATCGCCGAGGCTAATATACGCCCAAACGCACGAACACTATCTGCGAAGCGTAAAAGCATAAATTTTAACAGTTGGGCACTATTTACGCCCTAAGTTTCATAACTCTTTGAACCGTTGGATAAGACTGCTGTATACACTCTACCTTGGTGAAGGCAAAATCTATCCCGCAAGAAAGTCCTGCATGTCTGAAAACAAGCTTACTAAAAACGAAAGCATCGAGAGTGAATCTTCAACTTTGAAGATTAATCCGGCGCGTGCCGACGAGTTTTTGCGAGCCTTGCATGAGCGGCCCAAGGAGCAATGGGCCTTTGTCTATCAGGCCATTATTGTGTCCCTTGTGGTTCATATTTTCATTTTGTTTGTTACCCAAATGCTCACGGAAGACCACCGCACCGCAGAAGAGGAGGTTCAGTACGAAGAGTTGACGATGGATATGCTGAGCGAAGAGCCCTTGCCCGAAGAGCAACAGGAACAGCAAGAAATGGATCGTAACGCCGAATTACGGAACCTAGTTGCCAATGAAAATTCTGAGCGTTCATCGGACGCACGCAGCTATAGGGGCATGAGTTCTTCACAAATGAAAGAGCAGGTTTACAACGACTTGAAGGCTATGGAGGCGGAAGAGTTTGCCAAACTGAAAGATGGCTCGCCCGACTACACCGTCGCAAACAAATCGCAGGGAGGTCAGCAGGAGAAAAGCAGTTTCCAAAAAGGCGAGAACGATTGGTTTAAAGAGCAACAGAACAAAAGTTACAGCGGACCTGTAACGGCATCGTTCAATATGAAAGGGCGCGAACCTATGGACAATCCCATTCCCACCTATCGCTGCAAAACCAACGGAGTGGTAGTGGTTTTGGTCACCATTGATGAGTTGGGGAAAGTGGTTGATGCGCGCATACAGGAAGGGGCATCCTCAGCCAACACGTGCCTAAGAGAAGAATCGGTGAAATACGCAAGCAAATGGCGTTTTGATTACAGCGGTTCCAAGCGCAAGCAAGACGGTACCATCACGTTCACATTCAACAAGCAGTAATTAATGGGCGGCGCCCTCTGCGTACTCCTTCAAGTAAGCGAAATGAGGAGTAAGTTCACCCTGCAAGGTTGTTTCAGTGGCATGCCAGATTATCTCCTGTGTATCGCCCTTCAGCATATGCGGGAGGACATGGCGAATAAGCTCATTGCCGAAATCTTCCGATGCGTCTTTAGGCAATTCGCAAGGCAGATTGTCGATAGCCATTACACAAATAGCATCCTTTTCATTCCATTCGCACTCTAGACCAGTTGATGGATCATAACCATAGAGTGGACTTGCGATGGTGGATGCTCTCAAGGTTGAAGCAATCGGACCGTTTACATCGCAACTCACATCGGCGATCACCTTACACTTCCAATTGGGATGCTGAAGATCGTGTTGTGTGATGAGCACCGGATTGCCCGAGGCCCAAAGATGGCAGGCGATATAGAGATCGCTTGAGCGCACCGTATCGGGAAGAGAAGATTGATACAGTTGGGGGTTGTTATAGAAATCGGTCTTATCAAAACCACCGCGATCTTTTCGGACGTAATAATCGGCTGTATCGAGATGGGTATAAATCGGCTCATTCCAATCCTCATTTAAGAATTCCGCCTCACTTACTCTGCGCAATGGCAAAAGCTTTAGAATTTCTTCAGCGCCATGCCCCACCCTGCCGAAGCCTGTTACAACCACACGCATATTGGCTGGGAGCTTAACTGTGGAAAGTTGCTGCTCGAGCTCAACCCTGTCGGCGCATTCATGAGGCGCCTTTATGCTGAAAAGCTGGTGCTTCAAGCCAAACGCACGAAACGCATGGTAGGCGCCTACTATGCCGGCATAACGACCAAAGCCAATCAGCCTTTTTTTATTGATGTCTTTAATTACTTCGTAGTCGATGAGGCGAATTTTTCTATCCAGAATAGCCTTTAGCAACTTCGCGTTGTAGGGTTGCTTTTTAAACGTGTGGGAGAAGAACATGTAAGACTTGCCCGGTATGAGCATATCAACAGGTACTTCCTTTACACCAATGATTAAGTCGCAATCCGACAAATCTTCCTGAAGCACCAGGCCTGAGTCGATGTATTCTTGGTCGGAATATTTCCGTATCGGGCTGGGTTGCACAACGACATCCACTCCCATCTGAGACTTCACCAGCGCGCATTGCTGCGGCGTAAGCGCCACCCGATGATCAGGCGGAACTTTTCCTTCACGGATAATTCCAATTTTCTTGATTGTCATTGAATCAATTTTCCGCAAAAATACCCTTTGCCGCCAGCTCTCGTGAGTGAAAAGAAAAAAGCTTATGGAATGAGTTAGTGTAAATTGTGAGGATAAACGCGCCGAGGCGAATTATCTTTGCGGCGTTCTTTGACATTATTCGAATGCATTGCTATCTGTTACGACAGAACGAGCAAGTTCAATGAATGGGCCCGTTCCCCGGATTTGACAGCAAGAAGAATAGCTGGGCAAGCATGCAGAGCGTTTTGCAGGATAGCTCTTAAATCTGAAACTGCAAGTCAGAAATGACAACACTTCTTACGCGCTTGCAGCCTAATCACCGGGTGTGATTACGCCTAATTTCGGACTGGGTCCGGAACAAGCACTGTCTCGTCGGATGACCCCGCTCTTGGTCGCCGGCAATGAGGCTTCATCAAAGAGAGATCGCGAGAACCGAAGCTTGTAGGCAATCGTTAAAAACTCAAAGCTAAGTGGAGGTTTGGCTGTTCGTGGCCTGACTTTCATCGAAAACCAATTGCGAACTAAGCATGTAGAAAACTTAGAAATTCCTTGTTTGGACGTGGGTTCGACCCCCACCGGGTCCACCAAAAAATGAGCTTCGGCTCATTTTTTATTTTAGGGCAATTAGCTCAGTTGGTTCAGAGCACTACCTCGACAAGGTAGGGGTCACTGGTTCGAGCCCAGTATTGCCCACCACGATTGACTTGAAAAGAAAGAGCCGGTTTTTCCGGCTCTTTCTTTTTAGGTTATTCTTCCTTTTTTCGGAAATCAATGTTGTATGTCAGCGCCGCCTGCAGTGTGTGATTGCGCTCCGCCTGAATACCGTCTTTCTTGACGATGTACTGATTGAGGTATCCCAATTGGATGCTGCACGCAGCATTGAAACGCCATCCAAGCGCAGCGTAAAGTCGATTTTGATCCAACACGTTTTTAGCGATGCCTCTTCCGAATCCCAGAAAGGGTTCGTCGTATGCGGTAAAGAACAACGTGTTATCCGACATTTCTTTTCTCGACAAAGGAACCGTCAGCAAAAGACGATAGCGCACGCGCTGTCGGAAATAGAACCCATCCTGCATGTAAACTCCATCGGCGTCTTTCACCCAATTCTCGATGAAACGTTGCTCCAATCGATATCTGTTCTGAACATCAACCCTACCAACCTTTGATTTTGTGATGATCTGTTGCCAGATTCGATTTTCATTGTTTGAATGCGCGATGGGTTGATCACCGTACGGGTAAGAACGAATCCACGCATAACCGGCAGTGTATTGCACGCCATTCTTAGCGTAATAATCTACCCCTAGTCGCAAAAGCGCCTGCTGCCAATGCTCAAACCCATCAGCACGGCGCCATTGATACTCGCTATGCAATCCCCAACGCTCACTGACGCGATGGTTACCGAAATACATGAGCCATGCGTTTTGTTGGTTGGCAATTTCCTTTTGGGCGCGGAGTGTGCCCAATTCGAAAACAGCACATACAATGAAAAAAAACATTCTCATGATTATTCAAATTTTACTCATTTGGGGCGTCGAAGGGCTGCGAGATGGTGAGTGCTGTTACCTACCGGTTTGAGTTCCTCAATTCCTAGCACAATCAATTCACCACCTTCTTCCTTAAAATCGTCACGCATGTGATAAAGGGATTCCACCACGGAGTGATCAATAAAATTACAATGGCGAAAATCAATGGTAACACGTTCATTCAGGTTGAACGAAAGGAGTTTCTTCTTCACGGGAATAAAATTACTGAACACTGCTGCGTCATAAACTTCTATTAGGTTTTCATTCACAAGCATATTTGGCTTAAAGAATACACGAATTGGGACTCCTCTGAAAGCGTGGAGTAGTAATTTGATGAAGATACCCAGAGCAATTCCAACGAGCAAATCAGTTATAAGTGTCGCTACAATCGTTATGATGAAAATGGACGCTTGATCCTTTCCTGTGCGAATCATTAATCCGAATTCACGAGGATGAGCCAATTTCCAGCCAACTCCGATAAGCATCGCAGCCAATGCGGCCTTTGGAATCAGGTCATTGAAGGTTACCTCCACACAGAGAAAAATCAAGATAAACAAACCGTGAAAAAAATTCGACCAGCGTGTTCGAGCTCCATTAGCAACGTTTGCAGATGAGCGGGCGACTTCGCTAATCATAGGCAATCCACCCATCACTCCTGCCACAATATTCCCCAAACCAACCGCAATTAAATCCTTGTCCGGATTTGATCTTCGCTTAAACGGATCTTGCATATCGATTGCCTTCACGGTAAGCAAGGCCTCAAGTGAACCAACCAGTGCGAACATGATGACATACTTCCAGAAAATGCCGGGCACATTCAACCCGGAGAAGTCCACCTTGACACCAATGATGTCAAACAGATCGCGATCAAAGGTTAACATGGGAGAGTAGCCCTTTTGAACAATCACCCCGGCAGCATTCGGGATATCATATGTGTTGTGCAGCCCTATAATTTTTGCAAGTGGAATGGTTACAACCAACACGACCAGTGCTGATGGGATTTTCTTCAAACGTCCTACCGCAAATTTTGGCCATGCAAATACAATAACCAGGGAGACGATACCCACAACGAATACAAGGCTGTGATCCAGAAAATGTGGCAGGGTATGCCTAAGTTCAAGCAACAACTCAATCGGTTCCACCATGGGTCTTCCTTCCTCAGTAAGTGGATTCATACCCAACAGAACATGTGATTGCTTACTGATGATTATGATTCCTATTGCCGCTAGCATGCCGTGTACAGCGGCGATAGGAAAAAAGTCACTGAACGACCCGAACTTCATTAATCCGAAAAGAATTTGTATCACTCCAGCAACCACAATGGCACCTAATGCCAATTTCCACCCTAGCTCACTATTACCACCACCAAGTTCAGCAACCGATCCCGCTACAATCACTATCAGCCCGGCAGCAGGCCCTTTAATAGTTAGGGAAGAACCTGCAAAAAAACTGACCAGCATTCCACCAACCATAGCCGTAATCAAACCATAGAGTGGTGGGAAATCGGATGCACCGGAAATACCCAAGCTGAGGGGCAGGGCAAGTAAAAAAACGAGAAATCCGGAAAGCATATCCGATTTCCAATTTTGCTTAAGGCCATCGAGGCCATCGAGAGGGATATTTTTTTTCATATTGATATTCTATGAAGAACGATAAGATGATTCGTAAACAGAGCGCACCGACGGCCCTAAAAAGACCCGTGCAAAAATTCGAATAAGAGAAAGGCCGTCGAGAATAAAGCTCAACGAAACCAATACAGCCAAACCAATTTGATCTTCGTGAATATGCCCGAAAATCAGATCCTCACCGATAAACGTTGGTGTGATCGGAAAACCTGAAAGCGCGAGACAACAGAAGAAAAAGGCCATCGACATTTTGGGGTAATACTTCACAAAACCGTGAAAGCGGTCGAGATTGATGTTGCCCTCGCGTGATTTCAGAACAGAGAGAAGAGCATAACCGCTGAGGCCGCCAATGGCAATGCCACTGAGGTAAATCAGATTGTGACTCATGCTGTAGTTCTCATTCAGCGAAATGGCAATAGCGACAACAACATGGTTTGCAATTACCAGCCACCAAGCTTCAAATACCTTTTCACGCTCGGTAAATGACTTCAACACCATTACCACACCCAACAATGCAAACAAGGCACTGAGTGAATGCATTACACCGTGCGATAGGTTGATAGCAGATGAATAATGTAATAACGGCAGCGAAAGCATGGCAGAGAGTAGAACCGCCAATTTCCAGCCACGGAGGAAATTCAATTTGCGGCCTACGATTTTGAATGGGTGCCAAAAGAAGCGATACAAAGCGTCGTCCAGAAAGAACTCCTTCATGCCAAGAGTATAAAATGTTGCTGCCAAACGCTTCGGTAAATAACTCTCTATAGATTTAGCGGAAGAGTGAAAATTGAAGAATTGCTCGCGAATCAAATAGCTCACCGTTGAAGGAGAAACCAGCAATTGATAGGTGCGCAAGAATGCATTTCCCGCGAAGTGAAAAAGCGCCAAGTCAGTCCAACCCATTGCTATTTCAATAAACATAAGCCCTATCTGAGAAGCGCTTCCATATGCAATTTGCGCCTTGATGGAAGACTGCACTCTGGCAATACCGCTTGCAACAATTGCGGTGGCGAATCCGACGCCTCCAATTGCGATTCGGGCACTGGACTGCGACTGCCAGATTGGAAATGTTCGGAGTAGGAGAAATACACCCAAATGCACGGAAAGTGACCCGTAAAAAATCGCACTTGAAGGAGTGGGGCCTTCCATAGCTCTTGGCAACCACGATGTAAACGGCAACTGCGCCGACTTTGCAGCAGCTGTCACCAACACAGCCATTGCGATTAATGCGCCTATGAGAGAGTGCTCGGAAAGCACACTATTCACTCCAGTCACATCGGAAAGTTGAGCAAACGTGACATTTTGATTCCACATGTGATGGCTCAACCACATAGCCAGGATAATTCCGATATCTCCAACGCGATAAATGGAAAACACTTTGACAGCATTCTTGATGGGCAAATAGCGATCTCTGTAGAAAGCAATGAGCAAGAATGAACTCACGCCCAAAAATTCCCAACCTACAAAGAGGGTTTCAATATTTCCGGAGAGCACTGCCACCGAATAACCCAAATAGAAAAAGAGCAGCGTATTGAAAAAGCGCTTGTAGCCCGGTTCACGGTGCATGTAATATTGACTGTAACGAGCAACGAGCAGAACCAAAAAAGTTCCTACCGTAAAAAAGACAAGCGAAATCTTATCCCAATAAAAGTCTATGAAGAACTCGTAATGTTCCGAATTATAGAGCAACAGATCACGCTCGTCAATAACATTACTTCCCTGATAAATCCAGAGCACATCGTAGCATACGGCAATTACAAAATTGACTAACACCGCAGCGAAAACTGTCCATGCTATTGCGTTCTCATTCTTCTTAGGGATAACAAGTGAGAGCAAAAACCCAATGGCCGGAATAAGTATGAAGGCAAATAGGAAGTGATTGGGCATAATCAAGCAATTTTGAGAACTGGAATAGTATCGGTGTGCTGCAGGATGTATGCATCAATATCCTTTACCTCGGGGGGTGAGTAGGCCGGTGAATAGGCGGTGAAACCTCCGCCATGAAAAATGGAAATGGCCCGTGTTTCGGGATGCGCCGCAGCGAGTATTACCCATTCATTTTTGAACCATTCGTAGGTTGCTACATCTCGCTGAATAACTTCAAGAATGACCTCCTCAAAATGTTCAACCACCACGAGCAAACGCACCGGCTCATGCACTTCAATCATTTGACTTGGCAAGCCCGGGCGCAAATCACCATCGATGCCGTTTGCAACAGCAAACAATCCCATTACGTTGTGCGGCAACTTTGAACCGGCACCCATTTTTTGATTGTCTACGCGTGAAAAGAAATACTCAAGATTAATTCCACCGCATACCGGTGCAACGGCTCGCATGATAGGAAAAAGGTAATCACCCTTGGGATCGACGCGATAGTCGAATGAATTCATAAAAGCCCTTCTATCCAGAAAAAGATGAGAGGTCAAATCACGTCGGCCAACGACACAGGCTGCATTGGTAGCGTGATTAAGTTCGGGGCGCGGCTCGAACAAAGTAATGGAACGCATTTTAATTTGCTTGTGCAGCTCATTCACATTCAAACTTGAATCGACATTAATAAACCTCCTTGATCGCTCTCGTGCATTTTTGGCCAGCGCATTCTGAAACAAAAGAACATGTTCCTTGTGGGTTTGTGTGTTGTGTTGAGAGAGTGTTGCTTCATCGAAAAATTCGATTTCATCGCGGGTTGTGTCATGCAAAGCACCCAAGAACTGTGTCGATTCAGGGATTCGAATACCTCTTTCCAACAAGAGCCCTCGTACTTCCTGTTTATTGGCCATCTCGCAAAATACACGCGCGTTCACCGAGCCGGCCCTGCCTGAGCAAGCACCACAATCATATGCAGCATAGTGCGGATTATTCGTGCTACTCGCTCCATGACCGACGATATAAACTATGGGAGCAAAATCAATGACAAGGCCTATACTTCGAAGCGTAGACTCAACCCGATTGGCCATCTCTTGGCAAGAAAATCCAACCAGCAAATCGCCCTCCCTTTCATCGCTAACCCTTTCTATCTGCAAAGCAGACTGTTTACTCATGTGTTGGAAAGAAGATGCTGCGCCGGGCTGAAACCTCGGATTAAAAACATTGATGGCCAGTTTAAGCGCAGACCAAAAGCCCAGGGTTTGACTTACAAGCCAACCACCCAAAAACGAATGCGCCTCTTTGCCCAGGTGAAAATCGCGTTTGCGTATTGTATCGGTTGACACCTCTCTTATGAGGAACTTCGGATTTACCGGAGCCGGGCAGAGTTTCGTTCTGAATTTACCCTCAATTGGTTGGTAGTAAAACTCCACCCCGAAAAACCCTGGCGTTCCATAGGTGTAGCAATTAGGATCTTCATTTTCGAGGTATCGGCGCAACGAGCATTCGCGATCATCAATACAAAAAACAGCTTGGAATGAATGGTTGCGACCGCCTCTCAATTCCGGATTCGGTGTATGAATTCCGCCTAGCACAGTATCGTAATAACTCCATTCGTAGGCCAGATGCCAGAGAAACAAAACCTCCTCCAACTCTGAAACAGGAACCTCTTCAAATAAATCAGGAACGCTCATGAGCGCATCTTCACTCAGTGGTTTCCACTCATTGCCCAGCGCATATTCCAACGCATCTATTTCCAATGCAAGTTCCAGGAATATGACATCCTCAAGCGTTATTTGTCTGCTATCGAGCAATGTGTTGGGTTGGTGTTGAACAGTAGCCACCATGCCCGACCAACCCTGATGGGCAAATTGCTGATCGAACAGATACTGCGCATACTTATCCTCACTACTCACCAACTGCCCGAGCAGCTCGCGAATGCCGGCATCACGATTTATGAAAATCTCTCGCCCACGCTTGGTTCTAAACAAGCTTACTGCGGAGTCAGACTCTAGCTTTCGCACGGCATCGAGAAACGGCATATTGGCACTAGGAAAGCTCCAGATGGAAATACCCTGATCCATGAAATTGCACAACAGGCGAAAAAGGATGGGATGAACCAATGAGTCGAGATCAATTTTATGATTGCGCTTCCAAAGGCCTCTCAATAATCCGATACGCGGTGGTTCGGGCACATCGAAAACACGGCTAACCATTTGATCCAACCAGAAATCCTTGCGGTCCTTCCCCTTTTGTTCATGCACAACACGACTTAAAATATCTTGATGAATACGACCGGATTGATAGGCCAACCTGTACTCCTTCAAGGGCAATAGCACTCGATATCCGAACCTTCTCGATGCAGCACGGATGCCATCCTGGAAAGGCAAATCCTGAAACGCATGGAGCGTGTTATGATGTATGAAATCTTTGAGCGGGGCTTGTGCAGGCAGCTGATGCATTAAGGCATCAATTGCTTTTCCCAAATCAAAAGAATTGATTGATTCTTTCGTATGTAGCATAATGTGTTATTCAAAAAATTACTCGACGTGACGCAGTAACTTTTGAATTTCACAACCTTAGATTCAGCACATAGATGTAAAATTCCGAGGACCTTATTAAGTGGTCAAATTTAGATGTGTCTGCAATCAAACGGAACTCTTCACCGTGATGTGAATCATGCTTGCAGCTTTCCAAATGGGAAGGAGAATCTTCGTTGGACTCATCTTCCTGATCATCGCATTCTTCGGCACCTTCGCACTCCAGTAGCCAAGAATCGTTCATTGGGTTGCCCTCTTCAGACCAACTCAAATCGAATGTCGCCGATAAAGCACTTCCGAAAGCCAATGCTTCCCTGCCCGCTATGAGCATGGCAATGGTAAAGCTGATTATTCGGAGTACTAATTTCATTTAGACCGGCAAGGAACTGGTTAAGGACTCCTCGACGTTCAACTTTGACGTATCCTTAACATTTCAGGTCGGGCACAATTACATCAACGCAGGAAGTATCGGTGCCATGCACGAGCCAAAACCAATACGCACGCCATCGCGTTCTGCATGTCCGCTCATAGTAACAGTATCGCCGTCTTGGATGAACGTACGCTGCGAGCCGTCATTCATTGCAACAGGCTTTGTACCCTTCCAAGCAATTTCAAGCATGCTTCCATACGAACCTTCATGAGGCCCGCTGATGGTGCCACTTGCCATCATGTCACCACAACGAATGTTGCATCCGTTTACGGTGTGGTGAGCCAGTTGCTGCGTCATGTTCCAATACATGTATTTGTAGTTGCTGTTCGAAACAACTGTTTCCTCGGAATTCTCCGGCTTGATGGCCACTTGAAGATGAATATCGATATTCTTCTTGCCGTCATATTCAAGGTAGGACAGCACCTTCGGATCTTGATCGGGGCCGGGTACACGAAACGGTTCTAACGCATCCAATGTAACGACCCAAGGTGAAACGGTTGATGCAAAATTCTTGGCCAAAAACGGTCCGAGGGGAACATATTCCCAACGCTGAATATCGCGCGCACTCCAGTCGTTGAAAAGCAACATACCGAAAATGTATTCATCCGCTTCAGCTGTTGTTATGCGCTGTCCGAGTGGTTTTCCTTCAAACGTTACAAAGGCCATCTCCAATTCGAAATCGAGCTGCTTTGTGGGTCCAAAGGTTGGCTGTGTTTCATCGCTGGCGTTTACCTGACCCATGGGACGATGAATGGGAGTTCCACTTATAACAATGCTGGAAGCTCTTCCATGATAACCGACGGGCATATGTTTCCAATTGGGGAGAAGCGCCTTGGCCGGGTCACGAAACATAGTGCCCACATTTCGCGCATGATCCTCACTGCTGTAGAAGTCGGTATAGTCGCCAACGTTTATGGGCATAAGCAGTTGCACCTCATTTTGGCGAAACAATACCTGGCGCACATGATGCTCCTTGTCGCGCAGATCGGGCATATCGCTTCGAAGCAATTTCGAAATACGGTTGCGCAATTCCCGCATGGCTTGCTTGCCATGTCGCATGCAACGGTTCAATGTTGGGCTCACCATGTCTTCCAACGTAAAAGGTAGGTTCTCCAGATAACCCATCACGTGCAATGCCTTCAAATCGATGAGCTGCTCACCAATTGCAATGCATACGTGAGGAAACTGGCTTTCGGTGCGAAACACTCCGAAAGGCAGGTTTTGTATTGGAAAGTCGGAGCCATCCGGCACATGCACCCAAGAGCGCAGGGAAGGGTCGTTTGCTTTAATTTCTACCATAACCAAGGATTTGAGACAAACTTACACCGAAAGCAACCAACGATAAACAAGTAGAATTACCTTCGGGCAATCCGAATGTCATGAAGCACGTCGCCGTTATTCTAGGATTTCTTCTTTTGGCAGCGCATACTACCGTTAGCCTGTGGAGTGTTTTTTCTACCGAAAAACCACAACCGCGGTGGATGGTAAATTCTGTGCAGCCCCTCTTTAAACAACCCTGGCGTGAGATAGGTTCCGACTATTCAACCTCTTCCATGGAACTTGAATACAGGGCGTTTCAAGAAAACGATTGGACGGAATGGAAAGATGCCACGGGTAATTTCGCATACGACCCATCTTCACCGGTTGAGCGCCTGGAACAGGGTATAAACGAGGAGCTGCGTTGGCAGCTGGCCCACAACTTATACAGCGAAAACGGACGCGCCCAACTCCAGCGAGTTACAGAAAGTGCGGCATTCGCAAAAGCACTTTATTACACCATGCGGATGGAAAAAAATCATTCCGGAGCAATACCCGACTCTGTGCAATTGAGAGTTGCCATTCAGTTCATCCCGCCCACCGACCAAGCACATACCATTCAAAAAACTCATTTGAATTTCCCCGCATACAGCGCACCATGATGGACCGCATCACCAACTATTACTTTCAATTTGCCGAGCATCGTGCGCTTCGGTTCATGCCACGCATCATCTATGGGTTCTTGTTTGTGCTTTGGCTCACCACGCTGCCCTACTCAGGCTTGATGTGGGGAGCCGACAATGTGCTCTTTCGCTTTGGACAAGCGGATTCACTTATTGAAAATACGCTATTGCGACTGTATTATCAACCGGGGCTTTTCCCTTGGATTTACTATACGCATCCACTTTTCCTTCTGCTGAGTTTGCGTAATTCCGGCAATTCTTGGTTACCTCGCACCCTTGGATGGATTACAGGATTGATGTTGTATGCAGCAGCCGAGAATTTGTTTGGCATCGGCGTAATACTTCTCATGCAAACCGCCTTTCTCCTCATACCGGTGCACTACGAGAGCAACTCCAACGTGCGGATATGGCTCAATAGCCTATGTATGTTGGCGCTGCGCATTCAGACCATTTTGATACTGACTGTAATTGCTTTGTTTGTATGGGGTGCATCGCAATGGAAAGGGGGAGACGCCCTGTATTATTGGATACATCAAGGCTATCAATTCCGTTTGATTGCGGGCGAAACCGCTCACGAAGCAACAAGCGTGTTGCATGCACTCAGCCTAGTGGGTTTGGGACTTTTCACTCTGATGCCGTTCACGTTGCTTCTAAGGCCAAGCCGCTTTTACAGCACACTTGTTTTGCTCGTTATCGGCACTCTATCCGTGTTGTTTCTCACCAACATGGCAACAGGGTTTGCCATCATCAGCCTAGCACTGCCGTGGATTGATGCCCGAGAGCGTTACGATTAAAGAAGCTCAGTAATTATTTTCTCTACGGAATAACCCTCGGCTTCGGCCTTGTAATTGCGAACGATGCGATGGCGGAGAATTGGCTGTACTACTGCGCGCACATCTTCAATATCGGGGCTGTATTTCCCTTTGAGAGCCGCAACGCATTTCGCACCGACAATCAAGAATTGAGAAGCACGTGGACCAGCGCCCCAACTCAAGAAATTA
>Ga0114980_10000139_pt1 | contig 47580 bp, 63 predicted proteins | sample S_140806_EF_Meta_FD_87018 | JGI IMG/M metagenome (GOLD analysis project Ga0114980, IMG submission 87018) | Freshwater microbial communities from Lake Simoncouche, Canada to study carbon cycling - S_140806_EF_MetaG | ecosystem: Environmental > Aquatic > Freshwater > Lake | place: Lake...
AGCCGCCAAGCTTGAAGGTGGGCTTCCTGAAAAGGATGGGCCAACCAACATGGGCAGCAAGATCGAGTATAAGGGCAAGTTCGCTGGTAAGTATGATCTGATTGTTGATCCTCTCTTCCCAGAAGACGAAATCATTCTTGGATACAACGGGGGAAGCCCAATGGATGCAGGATACGTATACTGCCCATACATCCCACTTATGCCACTACCAATGGTAACCGATCCAGGCAGCTTCCAGCCAAGAAAGGGTATCATGACACGTTATGCTAAGGCTGCAATCCAGCCCGCTAGCAGATTCTACCGTGTCATCCGCCTAGTCGGAGCTAGCACGGATTACATGAAGCCATACGTCTTCAGCAACGCTGGAACGAATGTCCTCACTGTAAATGCAGGCTGATCCTAGCAATACTGCTAGTAATTAAAAGCGGGCCCTAAAAAGCCCGCTTTTTTATTTTAATGCAGACCTAAATATCTTATAGAATGGTAATTCCTCTTATATCAGGCTACGGCTCATCTTATGGAAAATACGGTGGTTCTAGGACCACAGACTATACTCACCCTGGGGATATTGATGCGTCTAAATTAAATGCTAATTTAGAAGTTGACGGGGTGCAATTTAATTTATTTGAGCAAACAGTAAATGATTACATATTAGCTCAATTAGGGCATCCGATAGTGTCCGTAGAATTAACTCCATTTCAAATTAAAACTTGTATAGACGAAGCCATATCAAAATTAGATTATCATGCCCCTCAATGGGCTAATCAATTTGCAGTGTTTGATGCGTCAAGCGGTGTAAACATATATGAGCTTCCCCAGTTTATGATGAATAATTTAAGCTATGTTGGATATAAAAAAGATATTTTAGGCTTAAATTACACTCCAGGTTCATTAGCTTTTGATTTAACTTTGGCGTTTTTTAACACAAACAGATTTTTCCAAGGCGGAGGAATCGGGGACTTCTTCCTAACGCAACAATACTTAGAGATAATGAGAAGAGTGCTGTCTAACGAGGGGGCATGGTCAGTTGTAAATGGTAGATACATTCAACTTTACCCAGCACCAACTGAAACCCCTACACCAGTGATCGTAGAGTATCGAGCTTTGGACTCTAACACAATAAATCATGCCTACCGCAGTTGGATCCAACGATACGCTTTGGCGTGTGCTAAGGGCATCCTGGGGCGCGTAAGAGGCAAGTATAGGACACTCCCTGGTCCAGGTGGAGGAGCACAATTAGACGGAGGAATACTAACTCAAGAAAGCTCGCAAGAAAAGAAAGATTTAATTGAGGAGTTGATTTCTGAAATCGAAGAGCGTCCTATGTTTATAGTTGGATAATATGAGTAAATTTTCAAAATTTAAATCTAACATTAACTTACCAAATACGGATGATTACGATAGCCCAATAAGGTTATTTAATAAAATATCCGATCAAAATTTATTTAATGTTATAGATCAAGAGCAGATGAAATTAGCTGGCTCTCCATTGTTAATATTTAAGTATTATCAAAATGCTGAGATTGACGATGTGTATGGAGAAGAGAGAAACAAAACTCACTCAGTAGAACCTATCAGGGCATTTGGTCACTATGAGCCCAGAGCGATAGAAGAAAATTTAACTCAATTTGGTATAGAGCTTACGAACGATCAGCAATTTACATTTAATAAATCTTACATAGAAAAAAAATTAGAAAGACCTCTAATCCCTGGGGACATAATTAAGCCAGAATTTCAAAATTTAAAATATGAAGTGTATGAAGTTCAGGAAGATAGTTTTGAAGTTTATGGGGTATATCATTTAATGTGTAGTGCTAAACTTCTTAGGGATTCTCAAGATGTTCATAATCAAATTACTCCTACTTCCGACGAGATAATAACCAGAATAGATCCTAAGGAGCCTTATGAGTAGTTTAGTCAATAGCAAAGTTTTAAAAGAAATCTTAGAAAAAACAAATTCCTCTATTGGAATGTATGTTCAAAAAGTATTTAAAGATACGCTAAGAAACTTAATTAATATATTTGGCAATACTTATTATGTTGATAAAAATAATAGCACAATAAAAGTTAAATGTTTTCATGCCAATCAAGAGAGGGCGGTGGCTAAAACATTTATAGGTAATAATATAACTCTGCCAATTATCACAGTGTCTGAGAACAATGCTTCAAAAAATGATGACCGAGGACGATACACTCCAATATTAATTCACGAAAAATATTGGCACAAAAGAAAAAACAGAGCAATAAGAACTCTGTCAATGGCCCCGCGTCCGATAGACATAAAGTATACAATAAACATTTGGGCAAAATATAAGGAAGATCTAGATCAAATAAGAGAATATATTTTAATTTTATTTAATCCAGATTTAGAAATTAAAACTCGGCAAAGCAACATTACCAAAGCATTCCTGGAGAGCGAGTCCGACATCCAGCAGTCGGAGGCTGACGATCAACAGGACAGAATTTTAAAGAAATCCATAACCATAAAAGTTGAAACTTTTATAGAAAACCCAAAGTTTTTATACACCTCCACAGGCAAGATAGAAACTATAAACTATCAAATATCTTTAGAGGGGACAAATGTTCAAGAGAGTGCATCCACGGCAGCAGTCACTCACGCGATTGAGTGTAACTGCTCGGAGTGTGTATTGCCATTGTATTTAATAAATGGTGAATCTTTTAATATATCTACTCTATGTCAAATCGCATCTAGCCACGGTTCTGGGTGCTCCTGCTCTGATTGCACATTGTTAATAACTTTAATTTCAGGTGTCGAAGCTAATATTTCTGTCAATTGCGCACCTATCGAATCCATAGATGAATTAAACTAAGATAATTAAATTTTTTAAATTAAATTAATACTTAGCCAGGATAAATACTATTAGAGAAATTTTATGCCTAAGCAACCATCAAGCGTAGTTAAGCCCTCTACAGAGGTAACTAAGTCAATAAAGAATTACTCTTTGCAGGGTATAAACATTATTCTGAAGAATGGAAATGATTTTGATAATGTTTGGCTCTCCCCTAAGCAATCAATTAGAGTTCTTGAGAGCCAAATTACCCAACAGGTAAAAAATCTTCATAAAAGAAGATTAGTTATTATAGGAAATTAAAAGGCAATTAAATGGCAGGCATCCCTACAAGTCCAGCAGTCGTTTTCCTAGAGAAAGATAATTCAGCCTACCCTCCAAATATCAACTCATCCATAGTTGGTATAGTTGGTTACGCAACAAAAGGTCCAACAAACGAAGCAACTTTAATAACAAGCCAGGAAAACTTGATTAGAGTATTCGGAAATCCAAGAGAGAGTTTGCCTGGGCAAGGTCTTGAGGGAGCTTTGGAAATCCTTGAAACCACAAATCAAATAAGGTTCGTTAGAGCTACCCCTGGAGATGCAACTGAAGCCTCAGCTTATGCTCAGTTTGGAGCTTGTCCAGCCATAGTCCTAAAACCAGGACCCTACGGGCTAACTAATAATTTATATTTAACTGTTACAGTAAAAGACTCCAATGGAGTCACTGTTCTGGACGAAAAAGATATTGACGTATTATCATCAACAACTAATGTTAGTAACAATTTAACACAAGCTTCAGCGGTTGCAAAAATAGTTGGCGACGGATCTTCAAGACTGGATCATGCCTTTGTTGCTTTTGATTCAAATTCTGATTCATCTGGATATTTTGTCGGAGCCTACGCTGGTAAAGCTGCGTTGTTAAGCGTTCAAGCTTATTCTAGCACTGCACGCGAAACTTCAGATGGAGTATCAATCTTAGTGAAAGTTGACGCTCTATCTGGAATCACGGTTGGGACTTTTGCCTCATCAATAACAGTTTCTGGATCAGATATTCCAACTAGCTCACTAGCCTATCTAGTAAGATCATTATATGATGGTGATGGATACAATTTAAGCTCGGATATTAACACTGGGCAAGCTTTAGGTATAAGCATAGAAACTGAAAACGGCGGTGGTTTAAAGTCATTGCTGACAGTAAATAATGAAGGCGTCGCTGCGGAAACTTATACCATATCCCTGCTAAATGATACAACTTTCATAGAGAATGTTATCAACGTAGGTGTCGATAATGCTATATCAGATTATGTGAAGGGAGAACTTTATGGTAGCGGAACTTCGCTAACATATGCGTCTCCATTAGCTGATAATGTTACACAAATCAAAAATCTTAACACAGGTATTTCTGTAAGTGGTATTTCAGGAATTAATCCTCTGTTCGTTAAGTTGATTGATAAGACTGTGGGCCTTGCAAATGGGTCTGTGGGTTCCGTAACCACATCTGGGGTTATAGGATCCCCCGCCACTAAGACTGGAATTTATGCCTTAGATGACGATCTACTAAATATATCAATGGGTATAGTCCCAGGAATTTCAGATCAGAGCGTTCAAAATGCACTGATAACTTTAGCTGAAACGTCTCAGAATTTCTTAGCAGTGGTATCCCCTCCACAGGGTTTAGACACGGTTCAAGAAGCTGTGGATTGGATGAATGGTAAAGGAGATGGTAGAACCGCTGCAATAAATAGCTCCTGGGGCGCGGTGTTCTGGCCTTGGGTTCAGGTCTTTGATACATTCTCCTTAAAGGATATGTGGTATGATCCTGCAATATTTGCCGTAAGACAAATGGCATTCACAGATAATGTTGCAGAGACATGGTTTGCTCCCGCAGGATTCACTAGAGGCAGACTAACTAAGCCAACGTCAGTTGAGCTTGGTTTGAATCAGGGTGATAGAGACGCTCTGTATGTTACAAATATAAATCCTATAGTAAACTTTGCACCAGAAGGTATTACTATATTTGGACAAAAGACAGCACAAAGAGCTTCCACTGCTTTGGATAGAATCAATATAAGAAGATTGATGATATTCTTAAGAAAGGTTCTATTGCAGACTGGTAGAACAGATTTGTTTGAGCCAAATGATGCATTTACTTGGGAGACGGTAAAAGATAAAGCAGAGGCTTTATTGTCCGATATCCAAGCTAGAAGAGGCATTACAGATTTCAGAGTAATTTGCGATGAGACTGTAAACACTCCAGTTAGAGTTGATAGGAACGAGCTTTGGTGCAAGATATTACTGAAGCCAACTAAGACTGCTGAATGGATTATCTTTGAGGTAAATCTCACAAGTCAGTCTGCAAAATTTAGTGGATAATAAAAATGGTAAATAGCTATTATCAAAATGATTATCGGCCTTTTGCGAAAGGCCAATCTCTGCCTAAAATATCAACAACTTTAGATGCAGTAAGAGCATATCAATTCGAAGTCCAGTTCTTTGGGCTTCCTCCAAGCCTATCAAATCAACAACAAGACCTGACCCTTGCCGCCAAGCAAGTAGGATCAATAAGCTTTGGAGTTGAGGATATCGCAGTTCACAGAGTAAACGATACGGTGTTCTACCCTGGGAAGCCAACCTTCGACTCAGTAAGCATAACCTTTGATAACTTATATCTTAGGAGCACTTGCAAAACTTTGTGGGAATGGTTTAAATCAACTTATGATCCAATAAGCGGAGATATGACAAAGTTAGCTGCCCCAGGTGGTTCTCCTAACAGAACATTTAAAGCTAACAAAATGAGAATTATTGAGTTGGACAATACTAAGAATCCTCATGCTGCCATAGAGCTTTACGGAATATATCCAAAGAGCGTAAGCTTCTCCGAGAAGAATTACTCTACAAGTGAATACGCGACTATATCAGTTGATTTTAGATTTGATTTTATGGATTACTTTAATTATCCATAATGTAATTAAAGTAAATTTTTTATCTTTATTTATAGCCTACCTATTTAGGGTAGGCTATTTTTCTATAATAAGTTATGAAGTATTTTAATCAGATCTTAGATAAATATAATTCCTTGCATGAGCAGTATTCTGAGGATCCAGCAGCCATAGCTAGTGCTAACGAGTTAATAACCTCAGTTAAGTCTAGTGGTAATCCAGCACCAATAAAAGGAAATATAACTTTACAAAGAACTGAAACTGGCGGCATATCAATATTTGGATTAGGTGCCTTCCCAATAACGGTAATTGAGGATACTGGTCAAACAAATGAAAAAGGTTTTAAAAAATTAGTAGGATTATTATCTAAGTATAGTGATTTTATTTATGATGGCCCAAGGCAGGAATTATTACTTGGACAACAGCCTGACCAAGGGCAACCTCTAGGTAAGGGTGGTGCAAAGTTCCCATATTTCCCAAATGCATATGTTGCGAATCCCAAAAAAGTAAAGAATACATTAGAAAAAATTTGTAAAGACGAAGTAGATAAAATAAATAGCAATGATGAACTTAACAAGAAGCAGAAAACTGAAGCTATTCGAAAATCAAATCAGTCTTGCTCTAAGTTAATAAATGAAACAGACAGGTTAGTAAATGATAACCGTGGTTCCATAGCTCAAACCCTTGACGCATCTCAAAGATTACTATTTGGATGCGAAGAAGATAATATTGAACAGTGTGAAACTAAACAAGAGGATACTGCTAAATCAATAGAGCATAGAAATTCAGCATTCTATGCTATTCAGGATGCTATGAATACTTTAACTGATGCACAAAGAAGAGAAAATAAAATGCTTACTTTGGAAGAGTGTGCATCATTAAAAAAATCCATAAGTATTACTGGTGGAAAGATGGGTGGAAAGTCTAGGACTTTAGCTATCACTGGTCCTGACGGGAATGGCATGGTAGTCTTTCAGGAAAGAACAACATTTTTGGCTGACGCATTAACTACTTTAGCAAAAGATGTTAAATGTCCTGATGGATCACCATTTGAATATGAGTCAAATACGGTAGAGTTTTTGACCTCTAACGGAGTAGGTCAATCCACAGGGTCTACTTTGAAGGGTTTTTTCTTTGAAGACTTAAGAGCAGCAATTTCCACTTTAAAAGACTGTCAGGCAGCAGGAAGACCTCAGGGAGAATGTGACCGGGAAGCATCACAACATCTATTAAGATGGCTTAAAACAAAAGATAACTTATTAAATGCTATGAGAGACTTGCTAGCTAGGATCAAAGAGAGTGGCGAGTTAGCAGTCGAGTTAGACGATGAGCGGGGAATAAGCTTTATTAATGATTTCCTTAGTAGAATATCAGGAGATCTAGAAGCTAGCGAAGAAATGTTAGCTACATTTAACATTATGGCTAGAACCGCAGCACTGGGTGTGTCAGAAAGATCTCCAGCTAAAGTTGAAAAAACAGGAAACATCACTGGCGGGGGCAAGAAAGCAGACATGACAGAGCATTATAGAACACCAGAGGAAGCAGAAGCTGCGGCAGATAAAATGAAGTTGTCGCCAGAGCAAAGAAAATATATTAAAGTAAGAAAAGTTACTGATAAGGTAGGTAACACTACCTATGTCCTGGGGGACAGTGTAAAATTTTCATCAGACGTAGAAAAAATTTATGCTGGGCAAGCTGCTAGATCAAACATTAAAGATGCTATTAGTAACCCAAGGGAAAGTAAAGACTGGTTTGATGCTATGCACGAAGTTGGTATAACTCCAAAAGATATAACAGCAATTGGTTCGTCTATAAAAGAATTTGAAAGTAATTTAAAAACATTATTAAACTTAGAAGAAGTCGAACAATATAAAACAAAGGACGGAAAAAGAATAGCTGTAAATCAAAGAGCCCAAGCTGCGGAAGAAATAACGCGAGCAATAACTGAACAATTAGGAGTAGACTCACAAATTTCTCAATCAATGATTGGGGATTTAAAGAAATTGATAGAACAAGAAAAACCCTGGGAAGAAATATCTGGATTTATAGCAGACAAGATATACAAAGCAAAATTAGAATCGGGATTATTGTCTGATAATCCCCAAGCAGCACTTAACCAGATAGCAACATTTGGAGCTTTCGGAGGCATATCCTCGGATGGATGTTTCCTTTCCGCAGCAGATGGCCCTAAAGGGAGAATGCATACTTCAGCTCAAAATTATCATATAGAGAGAATGAAGAAAAGATTAGATGAAATAGGTAAACTACCTGTGGAGCAGAGATCAAAACTTGTAGAAATGAATTCTAAAAGTATAAACATTAAAGATGATAGCGATCCACCAAAAACAATTTTTACTGTGGTATTAGATCAGATGAATGTGGATACCGTCTTTGATGGGGAAGACGTAGTAAAACATTCTAAGGTAACTTCGATCAAGCAGGGAGAACAACCTAAAAATCTAAAAAATATAAATGCACAGGAGCAGCCAGAGAATGCATCCACAATTATAGATCGGGACCAACTAATGAAATTCTTAGTCGAGCAGAAGACTACGCTGGACAGGATGATCAGCATCATAGCCAGAGATGGTCTGAATTAAACTTTCTTGTGTAAGAAAGTATATCTCCAAGTCTGCACACAATATAAGTCTTACCTTGAGTTTTGAGTTGAAGATAATCTAAACTTAAAGCTTTATCTGCTAAAGTTAAATTATCATCCCTACTGAACAAGCATAAAATATCTTTCCGATCTTGCTGGAACACGATTAAAAATTGTTTTTGGATTTTGCTTGCATCTCGTTCGGCCTGGAAGATAAAATTCTGAAGTTCAGATTTCAGATTAAATATTGATCCAAGATTTTCTTTATTATAACCTTTCTTACATTCTATAATAAACCTAAAGTTCTTAGGTGTTATTAGATCTCCACTAAACTTTAGATGATCAGGCAACTTATGAGTCGTAGAGAATGCACCAGAACCTGGGGATCTCATGAACTCGGTAGTATTAAAATGAGTATTAAGTATATGACAAACTTTACGCTCAAATGAATTACCTTTTGTTCTACTATTCTTACGCTTCTTTTTGTTGGCGATTAATGAAGTGAGATCGAAATCATCTTGAATTTTTTTGGTCATGCCCTATTATAGGGAGTGTCAAAGATTAAACTAAATGTTTCCGATTGGAAAATATCTACAACCGAAAGATCGAGAGGACGTATGAAAGTAACTATTAAATTGAATAAGGATGAAGCTGAAGGCTTCAAAAATTGGTCTACCCATGTTAAGCCTGATGAGCTTTCACAAGAAGATTTCGTCAAGCAAGTATTTTTTAACGGCATCGAATACTTGAATCTCAAGTTGCAAGATGTTGCTAAGAAGATTATGGAGGATGCCAACCTCCGTCAACAGCTTGAGGCTTCGGGTATTAATGTTCAATCCATAGAAGAGAAGATGAAGCAGCAATGAGTTTCCCACGTAGCGTAAAATCTCACGACAAGTTTAAGTATCTGATGGACTGCATCGGACGGATTGAAAATGGCGATCCTGCGTTGCCAAAATTTATCCGAGTGCTGTTTTACACTCCTTGGGATAAGGCTGCGAAGAAGATTAAGGGCTACGATTGCCGCATTAATCTCTTCGATGTCCCAGAGGCTTTTCATGAGATGGTCGATTGGGTAGGTGAAGGTAACTTCAAGCAGAAGCACCTTAACTATGTTCCGACCCTAGTAACTTTTAGATATGGTGGCGATGAGAACTCACCGCTTCAAGTAGAAGTTAACGACAACCCGACTGCGATTCAATACGAGCTTGGATCCAGAGGGTGAACATTAATTCCAAACTTAAATTCAAAGTAGGACTCTAACTTCAACCTGTGCCGCTTAATTTTAGTGGCAACTAGCTTTAAGTTATTAACTATTACCGTGGTGAAGTAATTGAAAGCCGACCCATTTTTCGGGTTGAAGTTTCTTAGAGTCCGTAGTATAAGGAGGAAGCAATCTTGTTTTGCGTCCTCCTTGTCTACTTTAAAGTGGAATGCGTCTATGATGTTTGAGATGAGGGCATCGAAACTCTGCATGAGTTCCTCGTCTTGCGAAAAATCCCCCGAACAGTGAAGCTTAATTAATTCCTCAAACCTTTTATTATTAATATAATTAGACACAAGGTAATCATAGTATGAGAATCCTGCCTGATCCGTTTAAGTTGCAAAATAATTCCTGCAACGGATGTTCCATCCTTGAGAAGAATAAGCCATGCCATTCGATTATGGACCACGAAGAGGAGGGTTTCCCAAACGAATGCTCCATCCTGTTCGTGTCCGAATCGTTTAAGATGGAGTTCGGGGAGCTTACCCCGTTCACCAGCAAGGAGGAGGCTTTGATTGAATCCGCCATCGAGAAGGCTGGGTTCAAGCATCTCCTAGGATCCGTGGAATACACGGCTGCGGTTAAGTGCCCAAGCGTTAAGGACAAGGACATGTCCAAGGACGATAAGGATATTTGCCGTCAGCACATCGCTAGGACGATAGATAAGTGCAAGCCTAGCCTGATCTTCGTGTGTGGAAATCTTCCCATGGTGATGCTGACCAAGAAGTCTGGCATCATGAATAAGCGTGGTAAGATTATCGACCACTACGAGGGAATCCCTGTGGTGCCGATCTATAATCCAACTCAGGTAATCGTTGAGCCTCAGAACGACTACCTGTTCTCCTTGGATATCCAGAATGCCATCGAACAGGTTCTAGTTAAGGCTGATGTTAACTCGGAGTTCACCTGGATCATGATCGACGATATCCTTAAGCTGTGGGGCCTCGATACCTACACTCGGTTCGATGTAGCTATTGATATCGAAACTACTGGCTTGGACTTCCTTAAGGATAAGATTCAAACCATCGCTCTTAGTTTTGATATGGGTGACAATAAGCAATACACTGTCACCATCCCTGTGCATCATCCAGAGTTCGTTCAGCCCAAGGGTTGGATCACTGAGGTGGTAGACTTCCTCAACCGTGTATTCAGGAACCATACGGTTAAGGTCCTGCACAAGGCTCAGTTCGATCTTAAGTTCCTAAAGCAATTGGGGGTTGAAGTGAGAGGTGTAATCTCCGATACCAAGATCATGCAGCACCTGATCGACGAGAACCTCCCTAAGAGCTTGAAGGATCTTGTAGGTTATTACTTCCCCTCAGAGCAAGGCATCATCTAATGTTAGGACAAGATGGAAAGAAAGTAGATTGGGCCAACATGCCCTTGCCTATGATGGCAAGAGGTAATGCGCTCGATGCCTACTTCACTCTTAAGATCTTCAAGAAGCTCAGTCGTAAGATTGACGAGCTTAGAATGACCAACACCTACTACAAGCTCATCGCCCCTTCGATTAACATGTTCGTCAACATGGAGGTTGATGGCATGCTTATCTCGCAGCCCAAGGTGGATGAGCTTGGCAAAGGTCTTAAGACTGATATCGAAGAGAAGGAGGAGTCCATGTATTCCTACTCTGAGATCCCTGATAAGACCATGCAGGTAACTTCCACTGATGATCTAATCAAGATCCTATACTCAGTGGACAAGAAGCTGAACATAGTGGATATGGGATTTGGCTTGTTCCCACCTATCTCTTCTGATAAGACCAACGCACCGAGCACAAGCGCAGAGGCTCTGGACATTCTCTTGGAACAGCTTGAAGAGGAGATAAATAGACGCAATGGTTAATCGCTTTGAAAAGCTAGAGCAGGACAAGAAGATCTCTCAGTCCGTAATCCGAGCGTTGCCTGATGACAAGCTCGTAGGTGCTAGAGACTTCATCAAGAGACTGCTTGAGTTCCGCAAGAGCAAGAAGCTCTACGATACCTACATCACTGGTGTGAAGAATGCGATGAAGTATAACGAGACTAATCGCATCTACGTTGAATACCGAATCGACGGGACTGTGACTGGTCGTCTATCCAATGCTGGTCTTGATGGCAACGAAGGCAACAAGATGGGTATCTCGTTCCATACTCTACCAAGAGAGACTCAGTTCAATATCCGTGATTATGTCATAGCTCCTCCAGGGCATAAGTTCATCACTGCGGATATGAAGAGCATGGAGCTACGCATCCTGGCTCACCTAGCCAAAGAGAAGAACATGGCGCGAGCGTTCAATGAGCGTATGGACCTCCATACCTACTCAGCCTCGCTCACGTTTGCGAAGCCCATGGAGAAGGTCACTAAGGAGGAGCGTCAGATTGCAAAGGCTGTGAGCTTCTTGACGGTGTATGGTGGCACTGAGAAGACCCTGGCAATGAAGCAGGGTATCAGCTTCAAGAAGGCTAAAAACATTATTGACGGGTGGATGGCTGCGTTCCCTGGCGTTCCGAGATACATGCAGCACGTAGATCAGTTCATTACAAAGAATCAATATGCATACACTATTTTCGGTCGCCGTCGTAATCTGCCTAACGCTGCCTCTGAGGCACAGTATATTCGTCAGGAGGCTTTTAGGCAGGGGCTCAACTTCACAGTTCAGTCTTCAGCTAGTGATACCCTTCTATGCTGCCTCTTGGGAATGGATGCTGAATTTAAGCAACGTAAGATGAGCACTAAGATCGTGGCTACGGTTCACGACTCAGTAGAATTAATCTCGCCCGACAATGAGGTAGAGGATGCAATTAAGATCCTCCACCACCATATGATCGAGTATCCTTACATCAAGGAGCACTTCGGTATTAAATTCTCCGTTCCCCTGGAGATTGAGATTATGGTTGGAAGTTCGTTCGGATCAGGGGAGGAGTATCATATCAGCAGTCCCACTTCCTGAGGGACTTATTGATTCTTGAATCTGGATCGCTAGCAGTCTTCTTGGATGTTAGCTTGCTCTTCATTCCAGACATTCTAGCGCAGAAAGACTTTCTTCTTCCCGCAGACTTCTTTGATTTCTTAGCCTGATCTGCTGAGACTGGTGGCTTTAGGTTGTGCCCTTGAGCCTTTGCTGAAGCTCTACCTTTGGCATTCAATCCACCTTCTTTGTTCTGCCCCTCTGATCTTTGCCATGCTGGGGTCTTGCCCTCGCTTACTGGCTGGCATGATCCTTTGGCGTATGGTTTAACGCCTGGAGTTGGCTTATAGCCTTTCCAGCAGCGACCCTTCTTTTTCTCTAGAATAATTTGAATTATTCTTTCGTAGTGTTCGTTAAGAATCACATCAGCCTCCTTTACGCTTTCTCAAAATCTTTTTCATTAATTCTAGACGAGGTTTATTTTCCTGTCCGCCGCCAGGGCCGTCAGTGCTGAGAGGACGAACGGGGGTGGTTCTAGCCTTTTGCTTATCTGGGCCCTTGGATATATCCCCAGTTCTCGCCCGCTCGCCACCACTTGCTCCCGCTTGCTGGGGTGGTAATTCTTTTGTTCCTTCAGGAGGAACAAATTCTTTTTGGTGAAAATTTTTCTTACCGTTATTTTTTTTTGGTTTATTTCCAGGGTTAGATGATCCACTTTTCTTTCCAGCATTTGGGTCCCCAGTGTCTCTAGGGTCGGTGTCTTCCTCTTCATTTAATCTTAGTGAGATTAATTTCTGGGCAACAGCTTCCACAATTCTATCTAAAATATCCATAATTCTCCTATTATAACAATATTATATATCCCCTTATGACTCAAATAGATTACTTAAAAGACAAAATAAGTTTAATTTCCATCGTGGATAAGATGGAAACGGACCCCGCACTTAAAGTAACTAACTCAGCTAGGATTAGTTATAATAAAATTAAGTCCGAGTTTGACGAGAAGGATAAAAACTTAACTTCTTTTTTGTGGAAGCATGAGCATACTAGCCCATATCGGCATTCTTATTTTACCTTCCACATTAAGATGCCTCTGTTCGTAGCCCGCCAACTGATGAAGTATCAGGTCGGATCTGGGTTTAGGAGCTACGAGGTTGACGGGAAGGAAGTTAGCCTAGAGATCTTTGATCACTTCTACGACTCGGATAAGGGCTGCTCCTGGAATGAGATCTCAGGTAGATACACCTCAACCTCGGATGAGTTTTATATCCCCAAGGAATTAAGATCCAATCCACCTCACGGCAATAAGCAGGCGAGCGAGGAGTATGTTAATCCTTTAGATCCGTATCGTATAGACTTCCTACACCCACAAGAGATTCTTTATCGTATGCGAACCCAAGCTAACGAAGCTAAGGGATTCTACAATAAGATGATAGCTAACGGGGTTGCGAAGGAGATTGCCAGGATGATCCTACCCCAAAATATTTACACGGAATGCTACTGGACTTTGAGCCTTCAAGCTATTATACACTTCCTGCATCAACGTCTCAAGCCAGACGCTCAATACGAAATTAGAATGTTGGCCGAAGGCGTCTACACACTAGTAAAAGATACTTTAGATAAAATAGGACTTAACAAAGAGGATCTATGACCAAGCTTAGTATTAATTTTATTTATCCTAACGGGGATATGATTACCAAGAAGATGTCTATTCAGCACTTGAGGAATCAGGAGTTGAATGAGAATGGTGGCGTAATCGAATCCCCTAATGGTGGCTACACTATTGTTAGCGATGAGAATGCAAACATGGTGGTAGCTACTTGCAACTACCGCACGGATAGGTTCAATCGTAAGCGTGGGCTCAAGGAAGCCCTTGCAAAGTATTGGAAGTATAAGATTTGTGACAAGGATTTTATGGTGGACGCTATTCAGTCCTACCAAGATAACACAATTGATGTCTTTGTAGAATATGCATTCTTTTTAGAGAATAAATGATATGAATAAGGCTGTTGTAATCGGTGATTGTCACTTCACTAATGCTTATCCAAGTTTCGATTACTTGGAGAAGCAGCTACAAACTATTGAGCACATCTTGCTTGATGTAGAAGATGCCGATTACATAATTTTTCTAGGTGATGTATTTCACTTTAGAAAGCCCGACCCAGAGACGATAGTAAAGGTTAAGGTCTTCTTTAAAAGACTGTGCAAGTTCCCCACTAAGAAGATTTTTATTGTTAGAGGCAATCATGATACTGCCAGTAAGTCGGATGACAGCCTGCTTACTATTTTAGATGTATTAGATTATCCGCAGATTAATATAGTGTATGACAGTAAGGTAGAGGAAGTAGGGGAATGTCTGTTTGGATTTATAGCCCATTTTGAAAGAGATGAAGAGATCCTGACGAGGCTAGCAGGGGTAGAAGATAAACTGGCTCTCAGTGATCAGAAGAAATTTATTTTTGGGCATTTTGGTTACACGGGGTGCTTGAACACAAACGGGGATGAAGATTTTGGTTTGAGTTTGAATGTGTTCAAGCACCCCACTTTTCTAGGGCATATCCATAAGCCAGTAGACGAGGGTAACGTGCATGTAGTTGGAACCCCTTACAGCACGGCATTCTCTGAATCCGATAACTATCACAGATACGCTGTCATTAATACCCTTACCGGGGAATATACGTTTAAAAAGATTAACTTCGGTATCAGGTATTTGTGCTTTGAATACAGCGCATTAGAAGCTAACAAGGATTTCATCAACGATAGAAAATACAAGACTATCTTGAGAGTCCTATTAAACAATATTACAGATACAAATTCAGTTGATCTTCGAAAGAATATTATGGAAGAGTATGACGTTGAATACGTTGATATTAAGTATCTTCCACTGATCGACAATGAATCGCATCAAAGCTCGTTCAGGCCCAATAGCTTGGCCTTTGATTTTGATGATGATTTAATTTTTAAGTATGTGGAAGAGTGCAATAGTTTGATGTCAAAGGAAGTAATCTTAGAAGGTCTTAAACTAATTAAAGAACTTGAAGATTCGTAATGATATTAAAAACACTAAGAGCGTCTAATTTTTACAGCTTTAAGGACCTAGAATTAAACTTCTCCAAATACAGGGGAATAGTTTATGTCCGAGGTATCAACCGTGATACCGGAGGTTCTAACGGATCTGGCAAGTCTTCGATATCGGAGATCACCACCTTCGCCTTGTTTGGCAAGACCATCAGGAAGTCCACTGAAGAGGCTATGGTCAACTGTGATGCCCGCAAAGGGCTGTCAGTTACCCTAGAGGTGGAGAAGCCTGGAGTCGGCCTAGCGGTCATTACGAGGACCAAGAAGCCCACCTCGCTGAACTTCCACTTGGACGGCAATGACCTAACCCAAGAGAATGCGGCGAAGACCCAGGAGCTTATTGAGACTACCCTAGGAATTAATTATAAGACCTATGTGGCCTCCATAATGTTCGGCCAGCATGTAGAGGTAGAATTCTTATCTGCCTCCGCTGAAGACAAGAGATCCATCATAAGGAACTTCCTCAACCTGGAGAAGATGTTCCAGTATCGGGATAGGATTAAGGAACTTAAGTCTGATTACAGCAACGGATCTAAGATCTGTGATAACATTATATTAGAACTGTCTCATCAGGCTGAGAATCTTGAATCCAGATTGACTAACCTTGCACCTGTAATTTTAAATGACAATCTGGAGGACGTTCAGGCCAGACAAGATGATATCACAGCCCTGAAGCAAGAGATGACTTCCAATAAGTGGGAACTGGATATTATTCAAGGTAAAATTAATACGTTGCAGAAGGAACTTGATAAAGGTGTGTATTCCTACAGGGACGTATGCAAGACCTGTAAAGAAGTTTACACCAAGAAGCAGACTGAGAGCAACGTCAGGGGATTGCAGAAGAAGATAAATGCACTCACCAAGCAAGCTAATAAATATAATAAATTAATGCAAAAATCGGCGGAGAGGCATTCCAAGCTTAAAAATAAACTTTCAATCAAAGATTGGATGGAACTTAAAGCCAAGCATGACGAGTATTTATCGCAGGAAAAAACGAGAAAGGACTATAATGACCTTCTCTCTAGAATATCCGCTAGAGAGGCTGAAAAGAAGTTTTGTGACGTTAATTACGATGTCATGAGATTCTGGGAAAAAGCTTTCTCAGAACAGGGAATAATTAAATATTTTATAAGAAATATTCTAGATTATCTCAATTTTAAGACAAACGAATACCTGTCGATCCTAACTAATAATCAGTTCTCTATACTATTCAATGAAGAGCTAGAAGAGACTATAACTAATAACCGTAGAAAGTTATCTTTTATATCTTTAAGTGGTGGAGAGAAGCGTAAGATTAATTTATCAGTTATGTTGGCTTTGCAGTCGTTGCTAACCCATACTTCTAAGGAACAATCTAATATAATGTTTTTTGACGAGATTGCTGAGAATATGGACGAGGACGGTTGCAAGGGTATACATAACCTGCTAAAAGCTCTGAAAGCGGAAGATAAGACTATATTTTTAATTACTCATAACGCTTATCTTAAGAGCTTGTTGGACGGATGTCAGATACTAAACATACAAAAGAAAAATGGTGAGAGTGTAATACTATGAAGATTAAGCAACTTAATGAACTGGGTCAGAAGATTTTTGAACACCGTTACGCCTATCCAGGTGAGACGAAGTATAGCGACCGTTGCCGTGCAATGGCGAAGCATATCTCATCTGCTGAGAAGGATGATGAGAAGGAATTCTACGAGCGTAGATTCTTTGAGGTGCTTGCCACAGGCGACTTCGTTCCTGGTGGAAGAATCATATTCGGCTCAGGCAGACAGAAGCAAAACATGCTTAACTGCTACGTCCTTGAGCCAGAGGATAGCGTAGATTCAATCGGCAAGGTTATTGCCGATATGTATAAGATCTCTTGCGCTGGTGGTGGTATTGGATTTAACTTTAGCAAGATCCGTCCAAAGGGTGATGATATTCAGAATATCAAGAATTCTGCTCCAGGTGCCGTATCGGTCATGCAGATGATCAACGAGATCGGTAATCATGTCCGCGCAGGCAAGAACCGTAGAACTGCTCTCATGGCTGAGTTGAATGTTACTCATCCAGATATCATTGAATTCCTTCACGTTAAGTTGGATCTTGGTCAGCTTACTAACTTCAATATTTCAGTAGCTATTACTGACAGATTCATTGAAGCTTGTGAGAACAACGAAGATTGGTATTTCACGTTTAACAACCGTAAGTATCACACTTACGAGATGACCCGCGTAAGCCCTAAGGGTGAGCGTGAACAAGTTACTAGCATTGGTCTTGATGAGAATGATGCTATTGAGCGTGTAAAGCTTCACAACCTTAAGAACTATGGTGATACGTTTGAGAACGCATTCCGTAAGGACATGAAGGCTAAAGAGTTGTGGGATCGAATCTGGGAGAACTCAGTTAAGTCTGGTGATCCTGGTATCTTCAACATTGACCTAGCTAACAATTACACCAACGTATCCTACTTTGAGCGTATGAATGCTACGAACCCATGTGGCGAGATTACGCTTCCACCATACGGCAACTGCTGCCTTGGTAACATTAACCTTGCAAACATGGTTGATGACGAAACTGGTGAATTTGACTGGAAGCGTCTTGCACAAGTGGTGCGTGTTGGGGTAAGATTCTTGGACAACGTGCTTACCGTAAACCACTACCCAATTCCTGAGTGCAACGAGGTAGGTCAGCGTTCCCGCCGTATCGGCCTTGGCGTTATGGGCATGCATTACATGCTCATCAAGGCAGGAATCAAGTATGGTTCCGAGAAGTGCCTTGAGTTCTTGGATCGTTTGTTCACCACCATTCGTGATGAAGCTTACAAGGCTTCGGTATACCTCGCTCGGGATAAGAAGCCATTCCCTGCGTTTAATGCAAGACTCTTCCTGCAAGAAAACTTTGCGAAGACTTTGCCAGCTAGAATCCGTATGATGATCCGCGAGCATGGTATCCGTAATGCCGTAATGCTTACCGTTCCTCCAACTGGAACGATCTCCATGGTGCATGGTGTATCTAGCGGCATCGAGCCAATCTTTGCAGCTATGTATAAGCGTCGTTATCGTGTCGCCAATACGTGGGCCGAGGAAGTTGTTCTCGATCCATTGTTCAAGGAATACATTGAAAAGGGTAAGAATCTAGATTTGTTCTTAGGTGCTTATGATGTAACTCCTGAAGAGCATATTAAGGTTCAAGCCACAATTCAGCGTTACATTGATAATGCGATCAGCAAGACCATCAATCTGCCAGAGTCATCGAAGTGGGAAGATATCGCTCAGGTAGCTCTTCAATACGCACCTTATCTCAAGGGACTTACGGTATACCGCGCTGGATCTAAGGGCATGGAGCCACTCCAGGCAATTCCATTGACTCAAGAGAATATAGCACAGTATGCCAAGCCAGCGAACGCTGCTGAGACTGCATCGGCAGAGGTTTGTAGAATTGGAGATAATTCCTGCGGGAGCTAATATGCCATCTTACACCATAAAGTATGAAAAGGGAGAGAGAGTAATTTACGAAGACGGTCGTAAACTATCTCCCAAAGAAGTTAAAGCTTACGATAAAGAAAAAGAAGATCGTGCTAAGGATATTACCATGATTTGTAACAATTGTGGTAAGCATGGATACTCTCTTGCAAAAAAGAATGGGGAGCCTAGAAAGAAGATGTGTCCCGAGTGCGGTGAGCAGATGGTTCAACACTTCTCTATTCTCGTAAAGAAGGATGAATCTCAAGTCCGTCGAAAGACTGAAAGATACAATCATTATGGAATGGATAAGGATCAAGCTGAATCTTTCTATAAGACATCTTTGGAAAGATCTCAGCGAGCCATAGACGGAGTAGGGGGAGCCTCCCACTATAAAGCTGTAACCCCAGATATGGATTACATGGTTAAAAATGGTTTAGCTAAACCAATGTCTGACACAGAGGTAAGAAAAGCACAAGAAGCTAGAAAAGACATGGTTGTAAAGCACGTAGGAAACAAGAAAAAATTTAAAGTAGGTCGTTCAAACAATTCACAATCATCAAAATGAGTTATTCATTCTCAGATAACATTCAGCGTGGTATTCTTTATCTTATCAAGCATGATCGGGATTTCTACTCTCAGATTGTAGGGCTAATCAAGCCTGAATACTTTGAGTTCCCATCTTACTCGTTCATCTTTGATCGCATTAAAGGTTACTACGATAAGTATAAGACTATCCCACCTGATGACATTCTTCTTGAGGATATCAAGAAGAGCATTCCCAAGGGCCAAGACTTCTCAGATTACGAGGATGACATTCTTCAGATCAATAACATTGATCAGTCTGTCCTCGACAATCGTGAGTTCGTTCTTGATCTAGTAGAGGACTACGCGAAGAAGCAAGCCATTTCTCATGCAATCAAGGAAAGCGTTCTTCTGCTCAAGGAGAATCGTATTGCCGAGATCGAAGAGAAGGTGCGTCAGGCAATGCTCGTTTGCCGTGAGGTCAATGTAGGTCAAATCTACTTTGATGACGTTGATGCCCGTTTCCACCGCCAATTCGACAATAAGGACAAGAAGCGGTTCAAGACAGTGTTCAATACTCACAACGAGTTCCTAGACGGCGGCTTGAGTGCCAAGGAGCTTGCAATGGTCATCGCTCCCCCTGGCGTAGGAAAGTCGCTATACCTCGTCAATCAGGGTGTTGCTGCCATCAAGGAGAATAAGAAGGTTCTTTATATCTCACTAGAGATGGCTGAGGATAAGATTGCTCAGAGATTCGATGCCATTCTAACCATGGTCCCCACTACTAGGCTTAAGGAGATCTCCTCCCTGCCCACGGTGAAGGATCGTCTCACGAAGGTGAAGGCTAAGTATGCAGATTCAAGACTCATCATTAAAGAGTTCCCAACGGGGCAACTCACGGTTAATCAGATTCGGGCACTACTTGTTCAGCTTAAGCTGCACCATGATTTCGTTCCCGATATACTTATTGTTGACTATCTTGAGCTTCTGCGCCCTAATCGTGTCATTGACGCTGAGTATCAGGCTCAGGAGAGAATCGCTCAGGAACTTCGCGGCCTCGCCATGGAAAACAATATCCTCGTTTGGACGGCAACTCAAACAAACCGTCAGGGGAAGAAGGTAGCCACTATTACCGACGCAGAGCTTGGTGATAGCTATGGCAAGATTCGCCCTGCCGATTGGGCTATCTCCCTCAACCAGACGCAGGAAGAATACGACAAGGGCAGAATGCGTGTATACGTCGTAAAGGCCAGAGACTCCAAGCAGCACTACACTATCCATGGTGCGGTTAACTATACTAACCTTACAATGGAAGAGATGAGTGCAGAGGAAGCTCAGGCTCAGGATGCTAGCGAATAAAAGTTAATATTTAATCACATCTGCTATAATACAGTATGCGATTTTATCCAAAAGAAAACTTAAGCAAGCTAGATCCTGAAGCTTATTTTGAATTAACTCAGGAACTGTCTCAGATCGACAAGAATGATATAGTTTCTGAGTTAACTAAGCATCCTTCCATCTATTCGTATTATAACGGGCTGATGATCATGCAGAAGGGTAAGCTGGACAGATTAAATAATAATCTGTTGCATTTTTACTCTTCTGTTCGTAAGGATGAATCCGAGAATAACCGATCCAAGGGTGGAAAGGCTACTGCGGTATACTTGGACGATTTCGTTAATTCCAATAGTGAATACTTAGATTTTAAAAATAAAATTCAAGAGGAAGAGCAGATCTACTTGCTTTTGAAGTCGGTTTGTATTATGCTAGATCACAAGAAGGACATGTTGATTCAGCTTAGTGCGAACCTCAGATCCGAGACAAAACTTTACAACCATTAAAAATAGAGAAAAATCATGAATTTGAATGAATTGCGTAAGAAGCACGAAGAACTCCTCAAGGGTGGTCAGCAGAAGTCTAGCTCCGGTGCTAGTCTGGACAACTACTTGAAGGTCGAGCCTGGGAAGAACATCATTCGCATCCTTCCTTGGAAGGATGATTCGAAGCAGTTCTTCTCGGAAGCTGTCATCCATCGGTATGAGTCCGAGGAGGGCCGCATCCAGAATTACTACTGCCGCAAGACTCAGAACGAATCGTGCCCTATGTGCGATTTCTACTTTGAACTGTGGAAGATGCACAAGGAGCTTGGCCTCCCACCGAAGACCAAGAGCAAGTTCGGTGATCTTGCAACCAAGATCAAGGGAACCCCACGCTACTACTTGAACGTGGTGGATCGTCGTTTCCAAGAGGCTAACCCAGATGATACGACGGGTGCCGTTAAGATTCTTAGCACTGGTCAGAAGGTGTTCAAGAAGATTATGGATGGCATCTTCAATCCAGACTACCTGGACGAAAACGATCCAGATAACACCAATGTTCTTTCGATCAAGAAGGGTAACGACTTCGTTCTTGAGCTTGGCAAGAGTGGTGAGTTCAATAACTACGATCAAAGCACGTTCCGTATCAAGAAGACCCCTGCGGGTAATGACCGCGAGGTTCGGGCTTGGATGGAGTCGATGCACGACATTCATGGTCTTATCAAGATCGGAGACTATGATGAAGGTAAGAAGCTTGTAGACATGCTTCGTGTTAATGTTGATGGTGCAAGAGGTCCTCAGAGAAACACTGACGAGGATGATGATCTTGGAGAGAAGAGATTTAATAAGGAGTTGAAGGTATGAAGAACTTGTTGTTAGCTAGTTTGTTGTTGTTCGTCCCAGCATGTGTTTCGAATGATTCACTTGATGGGCTCAATATGACCACTTCTGATTACTTGATTGACCCTCCCGGTCTAGCAAGTGCAGATGTGACTGTTATCCCAAAGCAGGCATTCCCGCCAGAGGTGGCGGAGAGTGAAAAGTTTAAGGGTAAGGAAATTGTAATTGCCCCAGATAGCCTAGTTAAGGCTGGGGCACCAAAGATTGATTTTGTAATTAAGGAAGAAGAGGGCGGACTTGCTCTTTGGTTCCTTGAGGTGGGATCATTTCTCGCTGGTGTCGGAGCTACGTTTATCCCTCAGTTGGCTCTATTGGAGGCTCTTCTCGCAATGTTGTCACGCAGAAAGCGTCAGCACTATGCAGATGCGGCGAGAGCCATTCTACCGTCTAACGGTAGCGTAGACCTGAAGGATGCGCTGATTAGCGTATTGAAGGCTCTAGGTGTAAGGCACACGAAGGTAGAACCTCCTGCCCCACCTCCTCAAGCTTGATGCTTGAGCGTCTGAAAACTTAAAGTTTTCCCCCTGTAATGAAAAATGTTACAGGGGGTTTTTTTATTTTTAGGCTATAATATCTGATATGTTCGACGGCAAGAAATTAAAGATATTAGTTGTAAATCCTAATCAGGGCGGATGTGCATACTACCGAAGTCTAATGCCCTATCAAAAACTTCAGGAGCTTTATCCTGATTTAGTAGATATTAAGTTTGATGATAATCCATTAAGACTTAACTTACAAACAGGTAAGTTTGAATACGCTGGCGCAGAAGAGGGTGAACCCCCACCAGACATGAAGTGGGCTCATGTTGTATTAGTTAACAACATAAGTAATTTCGGGGGACCTTACACAGCTAAGGTTCAAGAAATGGCTCATAAAGCCGGGAAGTTTGTTCACTTTGACACGGATGATCTCTTAACAGAGCTTTATGAAGAGCATCATTTAATTGATGTATATAAAAATCAAGGTCTTAGCGAACTTACCAAGCACCTATATTATAACTCGCATCTAGTTACTGTAACTCAGACTAAGTTTGCGGAGCGTATAAAGCCGTTTTGCCGAGGTATTTTGGCGATAGTGAAGAACGCCATAGACTACAGGCTTCCTGGATGGAATCACCCTCGTAGCCGTTCAAAAGCCGTTAGAATAGGTTGGGCGGGAGGTATTCACCACAACCCAGATGTAAAGATATTCTCGTCTGTTCCTCACTTAGTGAATCAAAAGATTGGGAGAGAGAATGTGTTTTGGGACTTTTATGGTATGCCACCCCCACCTAAGGATGATAAGGAGAAGAAGGATTGGCAAAATCAAGTTTGGCATTTCTACAAGGCTGAACTCTTAAAGGGATTTAAAGGGCAAAGAAATTGGAATACGCATTACGCTGTCGGTCCCGCTGATTATGGAGTATTCTACGCTAATATGGATGTAGCTATTGCCCCTCTGCAAATGAATGCATTTAATGACAGCAAGTCGGATATTAAGGTAGCTGAGGCAGGAAGATATAAAGTTCCTATAGTTGCCTCTAATATCGGATGCTACAGTGACGTTATCAAAAATGGACAGACTGGATATCTGATTGACCCAGAAGCTCCTAAATCAGAGTGGGTTAGAATACTTTCTAAGCTAGTAAAGGATCATAATCACAGGAAGGAACTAGGAGAAAACCTTCATAAAATAACTGAAGAGTTATTTGATATAAATAAGGTTGTTAAACACAGATTAGACATCTACGAGAAATGCTTTGAAGCTTTAAATTATAAATTAGATTAACATGATAAAGATAGTAACAGGGTTTTCTGGGCCTGGAGGGTCCACCGTTGCGTTAGCAAATTTATGTAATTTATTTAATTCTACGGGTAATGAGTGTGAATTTTATGGTCCAACAGATTGGGTTAAAAAAATATTAAAAACAGATTGTTACCGAGAATTAAAAACTACAAGATTTTTTAGTAATGATAAAATAATTTATCATTTTTTAAATTTAACAATGAGGCCAAATGTTGATAAATTTATACTGTCATGTCATGAAACAAATGTTTTTGAACTAAGAAAGATTCCTAACTTGGCATATGATAAAATTCATTTTGTTTCTAACTTTCAAAAGAATTGGCAAGGATTTGAGGGAGTTGTAATTCCAAATATAATACCCAAATACAACAGATCAGTTAAGAAAAACTACGAGAGAGTTGCGGGTATCATTGGAAGTTTGGATGCTCACAAAAGAACTCATTTATCAATTTTAAGAGCTAAACAAGATCCAACCGTGTCCAAAATAGAGTTGTGGGGCCAAATAACCCAACCTGATTATTTTTGGCATGAAGTAGCTCCATTGCTAAATGAGAACATTTCGTATCATGGATTTACAGACAATATGCAAAAGGTCTATGATAGGTTAGATGTTGTCTACTCATCTTCTCAAAGAGAGTGTCTCCCCATGATCCAAGGGGAATGTCTTTACCTTGGCCTCCCGTTCAATGGGTTACCAGAAAATATGAGAACAACTGATGATTACATTTTTGATGACAATGTAATATTAAACAAATGGAAAGAATTATTGTCTTAACAACAATTTATAACTGTGATAAATATCTAGAAAGATGTTTAAACAGTATAAAATATCAAAATTACAAATCTTGGATATGTTACTTGCTAAACGATTTATCAACTGATAACTCAAAACAAATAGCAGAAAAATACTGTTACGAAGATTCAAGATTTGTATTGGTTGACAACGATAAAAAATATTACCAACCTGGAAATTATGATCAAATACTAAGGTCAAATTTGGTTAAGGATGATGATATAGTTGTAGAGGTTGATGGGGATGATTGGTTGGCGACTCCTGAAGCTTTCTCCAAGATTGTAGCCAAGCATACAGAGGGATATCTCATTACTCATGGTAGCTTTGTCTATTCAGATGGAAGGCCAGGGTTCTCTAAACCATTCTCAGTTGATCAGCTTAGAGTGTCTATAGCTAATGCAACTCACTTGCGCAGTTGGAGGGCAAAACTGTGGAAAAATATAAAACGTGAGGACCTTTTCGTTAATGGGTGGTATGCTGAGACTGCTGGTGATGTGTTTTTTATGTTACCAATGTTAGAGATGGCAGGAGATAATAGGATTGTTCACATATCAGATGTTTTATATGTATACAATGAAACTAACCCGATAAATGACCATAAAGTTAATTTACATAAACAATTGATTTATGCATCAATTGGCAGATCAATTAAGAAATACGAAGAGATATCATAATGAGTATTGTAGAAAATTCTAATTTACAAAATATAGATGATGTAAAAGTATCTATAGCCATACCAACTTACACAGATCAGACTCAAGATGGATACAAAAATTTATTAGTTCTTATTAATTCCATAGAACTTCAAAATCATAAAAATTTAGAAATTGTAATATCCGATCATAGTTTAGAATCCAATGACATAGAACTTTACTGCAACAGTAAAAATATTAAGTTAGACATAAAATATTTTAGAAATTTAGAAGATAAAGGATTTTGGCCCTCTAATTTAAATAACGCTATTAAACATTGTTCTGGGCAATTAATAAAACTCATGCTACAGGATGACTTCTTTATTTCTCCTTTTAGTTTAACTAGAATAGTAGAATCATACCTAGAAAATAAATTTAGTTGGGCAGCAGTAGGGGCTCTCCACACAAGAGATTACAAAACTTACTACAATAAAATAATTCCACATTACAGTGATGAAGTTTATCTAGGAATTAATAAACTTGGGGGGCCTAGCTGCATAGTTATAAAAAATGATAATGAAAAACTTTACTTTGATAAGTATTTAAATTGGATGGGAGACTGTGATTATTACCGAAAAATGAACGAAAAATATGGAGCACCTCATATAATACAGGATCCTTTAATAGCTTACAAACAGTGGTATGGTCAGTTTTCAAATACCATGTCAAATGAAGTAAAAAATAAAGAAATGGATTTAGTAAGGAGTAAATATGAGAAAAGATAAAATTAGAAAGTTCTTAGATTTCATGGAAGAATCAGAAAATTCTTTCATACCTCAATTTTGTCATAATTTAAAAAGTGACAATAAAGTATACTATGGGGGTCCTTACTTTGACAAGGAAGAGTTAGTTGAAGCAATTGATTCTCTTATTTTTGGAAAATGGTTCTCTAGTGGTCAAAAGGTAAATGATTTTGAAATAAAATTTTCCAGCGAACTTGGGATAAAGCACTCTCTAATGGTGAACTCTGGTAGTTCGGCCAATCTAGTCGCCATTTCAGCAGCAAAAAAGTATTATGGGTGGAATGACGGGGATGAGATAATTTTAGCGGTGGTGGGATTCCCTACTACGTTGAACCCCATATTACAGAATAATTTAAAACCAGTTTTTGTTGACATAGAGTTTTCAACTTTAAACTTTGATTTGGATTTATTGGAAAAATCAATAACTCCTAAGACAAGAGCAATATTTGTTAGCCCAGTTCTAGGGAACCCGCCAGATATTGATAGAATCGTGTCCATCTGTGATAAGCATAAAATAGTTCCAATATTAGATTGCTGCGATTCTCTCGGGTCTAAGTGGAATGGCAGGCATCTAGCTGAGTATTTTGATATATCAACCTACTCGTTCTACCCTGCACACCATATAACCACTGGAGAAGGCGGAATGGTCTGCTCCAACAACGAGGACCTAATACGCATGGCAAGAAGCTTTGCTTGGTGGGGCCGAGGGTGCTACTGTGTTGGAACTCAAAATCTAGCACCAAGAGGCATTTGTGGTAAGAGGTTTGATAACTGGATACCCGAGCTAGACTATGTGATAGATCATAAATACCTATTTAATCAAATAGGATATAATTTAAAACCATTAGACTTGCAAGGAGCTATAGGTCTTGTGCAGTTATCTAAGTTACCAGATATTCATACCAAAAGAATAGATAACCATAGAAAGATAGTTTCCATATTATCAAAAATAAATGGAATATCTTTTGGATCTGTGTTGCCTAACTCAGAAGTTTCTTGGTTCGGCGTCCCGGTTATTTGTGAAAATAATAAAATAAAGTCTAAGTTAGTTGAACATTTTGAAAAGAACGGTGTTCAAACTAGAAACTATTTTGCTGGCAACATCTTGTTTCAACCTGCATATCGTCACCTAGGGCAACCATTTGACTACCCTGAGGCTAATAAAGTCCTTAGCTTAGTCTTCTTTCTAGGATGCTCACCAACCATAGATGATAATAAACTAAAATATTTGGAGTCAATAGTTAATGAATTCAATTAGTGTATTTGGGGGGAGTGGCTTTATCGGGTCTACCTATTGCAAGCAATTTCCCTCTAAAGTAATACCAAGAAATGATTTAATTTCCGAAACACCGGATATTTTATACTTTATAAGCACGGTAGATAATTATAATGTTTTAGATGATGTTACTTTAGATATAGAAACAAATTTAATTCATTTGATGAAAGTTCTAGATGCAAATAAAGAAAATCTGAAGTGCATAAATTTTATAAGTTCTTGGTTTGTATATGGAGACACTGACTTACCCGCCAATGAGGACTCTGTATGCAAACCTAAAGGATTTTATTCAATCACAAAGAAGTGTGCTGAGGACTTACTAATCTCTTATTGTAGAACAAATAAAATAAATTATAGAATTTTTAGACTTTCAAATGTGTATGGTAAAAATGATTTAAAAGTTTCTAAAAGAAAAAATGCTTTACAATATTTAATAAACAAAATAAAGAGCAACGAATCCATAGAGCTATATCATGGCGGAAAATTTTATAGAGATTACATGTTTGTGGATGACGTTTGCAGAGCTATAAATCATCTTTTAACTTATGGTGAACTTGATTCCATATACAATATTGGAACTGGCGATAAGATAGAGTTTCTTGAGATAATTCAAAAAGCAATTAAACTTACTAACTCTAATTCAAAAATAATTGAAATATTGCCCTCAGAGTTTCATCAAATAGTCCAAGTAAAAGATATAATTTTGGACGTATCAAAATTAATTAATACTGGATTTAAAAGAGGAGAAAACATATTAAATATTTTAGATAGTTTATTATGAAAAAAAATTTAGTTATTTCTATATTTGATTACAATCCTGATTGGATAAAATTTTTAAATGATGATATTAAAATTTTTTTATACAGGAAAGGTGGTCAAAAACAAAGATTTGATGAAATAATTTTAGATACAAATGTTGGGAGAGATGTCCACACATTCTTTAAACATATATGCTTGAATTATGAATCTCTATCGGATATAACTTTTTTTTGCCAAGACTTTCCGTTCGACCATTGGGAGAATATTATTGAAACTATAAATGGAGATTTAGATATAATTAGTAAAAATGCCCAAATTTCCATGGGTGGTTATTTTGGTTACCACAATAATACTTATGATTCTACTGGTGGGAAAGGAACTATACTTCAAAAGTATGGGATAGAAAAAATTAGGGGGAGTGGAGCCTGGGGCATGTTTCCTTCGACCCATCACCATGGCGGAGTCTGTATTAGATGTAACTGGAAAGGATCTCCGCAGCACAATCATGAAGATTTAAATTTAAACTATTGGTTTAAAAAATTTTTTAAAAATGAAATCCCAGGATATTATGAATTTATTCCTGGAGGACATTTTGGTGTGACTGAAAATCAAGTGAAATTAAGGAAAAAAGTTTTTTATGATGAAATCGTAAAATTTTTAGAAACTGATCCCCTTGCACCTTGGATAATAGAAAGGTTAGAAGGTTATATTTTTAACCCATCTTACGAAGAGTTAGATATTTTTAAAGGATAATTAATATGAAGATCTATGATTGCTTTCAATTTTTTAATGAATTAGATATATTAGAAATAAGGTTAAACACTTTAAATGATTTTGTAGATTATTTTGTTTTGGTTGAATCGACTGTTACTTTTTCTGGGAAGTCTAAACCTTTATATTATCAAGATAACAAACATAGATTTAATAAATTTTCTGATAAAATTATTCATGTTGTTGTTGATGATACTCCAAATCAAAATCCGTTTGAAAGAGATGTTTTTCAAAAGAATTGCATAATTAGGGGATTGCAAAATTGTAAAGATGAGGATGTCATTATCACCAGCGATGTCGATGAAATTCCTAATCCAAAATATTTATCAACATTGATAAATAATTGCCCTGACAATAAAGTTTATCACTTTGCACAAAATTTATTTTATTATTTTTTAAATTTAAAAGAGATATCTGGCAATTTATTGTCTTACACAGGGGAATTTGATGGTGTGATTGAGAAGAAATGGCTTGGTTCTAAATTATGTAAGTTTAAATTTTTAAAAGACAAGCCAGTAAGCATATTGAGGCACCCCGAGATGAAGAGTGTTGGTATTAGAGTTCCTGATGGTGGGTGGCACTTTACTTACGTTGGAAGTGACGGGAGTATGACTCAAGAACAAAAAATTTCTCACAAGATTGAATCTGCTGCACATCAAGAATTTAATAATTATTCAATTAAGAGCAGAATTGTTGACAATATAAACTCTAATAAAGATATCTTTTATCGACCTTCTAAATTTAAAGTTGTTGAAGTTGATAAGTCATTCCCAGATTATATTGTAAACAATAAAGATAAATACAAATATATAATTAAAGATAATGATAGTTAATGAAATAAAATACGGACAAGGCTTGGGTAATCAACTTTTTTGCTATGTTACCACAAGATGTATTTCTAAGGATAATGGATATGATTTTGGATTCTTGGGCGTTGAGTGGTTAGGGGATAAAAGATTTAATTCTAAGGGATTGTATTTTATGAATCTTGATCTTGGATTAACTCCAATAAAACCAAAAAGTTTATATTCAGAAAAATCACTAAGAATAAAATTAAATACTTGTAACCATGATATGACTCATGGTTGTGATGTGAGATTATATGATAGAAATCTTGCGAATATCCTGGACAACACTCTGATAGATGGATCTATGCAGGATCAAAAATATTTTTACCATCATATACAAGATATCAAACAGTGGTTAAAGGTAAAACCAGAATACGACACCTATGAGTTTAGTAAAGAAGACCTCTGCATAATCAATTTCCGTGGCGGAGAATATGTGAATTACTCTGAGTTGTATCTTCAAAGATCTTATTGGGTAAATGCTATTGCTAATATGCTAAAGCTAAACTCAAATATGAAGTTTAAAGTTATAACAGACGATGTAACCTCAGCAAAAAGGATGTTGCCAGAGATTGAGGCTTTTCATTTTGATATTGGTTTAGATTATGCTATTATTAAGAATGCAAAATACTTGATACTATCCAATTCTACATTTGCTTGTTTTCCTACCTTTACTAGTGAAACTGTGAAATATATTATTGCACCAAAATATTGGGCCAGACATAATGTTTCTGATGGATATTGGGCTACTGGGCAAAATTTGTATAGTAATTGGATGTGGCAAGATCGTAATGGTAAGCTGTTTAGCTATGACGAGTGTTGTGCTGAGTTTGAAGAATACAAATTAAAATCTAAAATATATGCTTGATCTAAGTAATGTAACTTTGTTAGCTATAACTTCAGTAAAATTTGATGAACATATAGCTTCTTTGAAGCGAAGCATGAGCCATGCAAAGTTTGCGCGAGTAGTTTTAGCAACTCACGAAAAGCCTAAAAATCTGCCAGAAGATATTGTTTGGGAAGATATAGGGAAAAAAATTGATTATGTTCAATTTAGCGAATACTGTATTTACAACATGACTAACCATGTCCATACTGATTTTTGCTTGCATGTTCACGACGATAGCTGGATACTAAGGCCAGATTTGTGGACTGATGAGTTTTTCAAGTATGACTATATTGGTGCTCCTTGGCCCCTCAGCTATGAAGGATTCATTGATCCTTTTGGAAGGCACATAAGAGTTGGGAATGGAGGATTCTCTTTAAGATCCAAGAAGCTGCTGGATGTCCCAAAAAAAATTAATATACCCTTCGAAGTAAACGAAGGTGATTTTTATAAACATATGAATGCTAATTCCTATAATGAAGATGGAAATATATGCGTTCACAATAGACATTTATACGAAATGATGGGTTGTAAGTTTGCTCCAATAGACATTGCAGCTAAGTTTTCAACTGAAGTTAAAGTTCCTGAGTCTGTAGAATCTTTTGGATTTCATAAAAGATTCCCATCTTGGGCAAAAATGTAATTAGGAATAAATAATATGACAAGTTCTGTAAGATTATTTTCTGCTTTTAGAAAAGATAAAAAAATTTTAGTTGAGACTGGGACATTCTTTGGCGACGGTATTGAAAGAGCATTTTCTGCTGGATTTGAGAAGGTTTTTACGTGTGATATCAATAAAGAATATGTCGATAGTGCGATAAATAAATTTAAAGATAAAAATTTAGTTGCAAAGCATGCAACTTCCGAGGAGGCATTACCTTTATTTTTAAATGAGATTGAAGAGCCTTCTGTTTTTTTTCTAGATGGACACTTTATGCCTTTCGATTCAGCGAGAGAAGATTTAGGCTTTGGACCAACTACAAAATTAGATAACTATAAGCCTTGTCCATTGATTGAAGAGCTAAACATAATAAAGAATCATCACATAAAAACTCACACAATTCTTATTGATGACATACAAGATTTTTCGACTTGGGTTTTTGGTAATGTTTCAAAAAATCAAGTTTTGGAGTTAATCGCTTCAATTAATCAAAATTATAAGCATTTAACTTTTGATAATGTCTTATGTTTTTGGGTTGATTGATAAATGAATACTACTAAAATAATAATTTGGGGACATAAATTACATTCCCATACTCATTCTTATATACACAATGCCTACTACAATACATTTAAGAAATTAGGTTATGAAACTTTTTGGTTTGATAACAATGATAACGTATCAAATTTCAATTTTAATGATTGTATTTTTCTTACAGAAGGGCAAGTAGACGCAAAAATACCTTTGAATCGTAGTTCCAGGTATATTCTTCATCACTGCAACACCAATAAGTATGAAAATTATCATTACATAAATTTGTGTAATTATGTTAATGACTGCACTATTGGGAAATCATATAATTATGCTGGTGGCAAAGTAGAAAAGATAAATTATTTTACCTATTTTGATTCAAAGAACAAGGCTTTATATCAACCTTGGGCTACTACCTTATTTCAGGAAGAGTTTGATGAGTTTCTACCCCTAGACCCTTCAGTTAATGAAATATACTATATTGGGACCGTTTGGGGCGAGAACATCAACGAGATCAACAAGTTTTATAAGAGTTGTGTAGGTAAAAATAAAAAACTTGTAATAGCAAAGACTAAATCAGAAGAAGAATCTAGGGCACTTGTAAGACAGTCTTTTATTTCCTCAGATGTTAGGTTGAAGCACCACGTTGATGTGGGGTATATCCCTTGTAGAGTCTTTAAGAACATAAGTTACGGGAAGATACCCGCGACAAACTCTAGTTATATAAGGGATTTTTTTGGTGTAAATACACTGCCTTATACATTTGATATAGAAAACTTAGTTCAATGCAACACGGACTTCTATAATCTGCCAGAAGTAAAAGAGTTATTTCATTTCTTGTCTCATGAGGTAAGAAAGAATCATACATTTGTAAATAGAATAAATCATATTTTAGAAGTCTTATAAAGCTATAATGATTATCACAAAATTGCAAGGTGGGTTAGGGAATCAATTATTCCAATGGGCTGCAACGTATTCAGCTTCAAAAAAGTTAAATTGTGATTATTTTTTTGATCTAAGTTTTTACAATAACTCTGTTGATAGACCTTTCATGCTTTCAAATTTTGATTTAAAAATTGAACAGTTTAGGGGTCATCAAGTATCTTTAAAAATTTTAAACGATGATTTTAAATACTCACCGATTAAAGATAATTGTTTTTTGAATGGGTATTGGCAGTCTGAAAAATATTTTGTAGATCATAAGGATGATATACTGAATATTATTCTATCAAAAAACACTGAAGATAACATTAAGAGATATATTTCTAAATATCCGTGCCTTTTAGAAAACACGACTTCCTTACATATTAGGCGGGGTGACTACAGTAAATTGGAGGATACTCATCCAATTCAATCCCTGGGATATTATCATTCCGCTTTAAATATTTTGTCTCCAAAAAATATTTTAATTTTTTCTGATGATATTGCTTGGTGCAGAAGTAACTTAAATTTTCAGAATTGTGTATTTGTTGATGAGGAGGATGCCATATCCAGCCTATATTTGATGTCGCTATGTAAGTCTAACATAATAGCTAACAGCACTTTTAGCTGGTGGGGAGCTTGGTTAAACAAAAACAAAAGAGTTGTTGCTCCCAAAAAATGGTTTGGGATAAACGGCCCTGCTGATTGGAAGGATATCTATTGCGAGGATTGGGTGGTAATTTGAAAATATTATTAACTGGTGCTAATGGTCTTGTAGGATCTCAAATAAAAGCAGACATTAGGTTAAATGGTAGGAAGGACTTGAATTTAATGAATTACGATGAAGTTTTTTCATTGTTTACAAAGGAAAAACCTGACGTAATAATTCACACCGCTGCTAGAGTTGGTGGCTTGTTTGCTAACATGAATTACATGAGTGATTTTTATTTTGAAAACATAGTAATGAATTCAAATGTTCTTCAAGCAGCAAAGAAGGCTGGAATACAAAGGGTCATATCCTTCCTATCTACTTGCATATTCCCTGATTCAATAAAATATCCGATGCAAGAGGATGATTTGCACAAAGGAGAACCTCACTCATCCAACTTTGGATATTCATACGCTAAAAGAATGTTAGAGGTTCAAAGTAGGGCAATAAGAAGTGAACTTGGGTTTGAATACACTTGCCTCATCCCTACAAACATTTATGGACCAAACGATAATTTTAACTTAGAGACATCTCATGTTCTTCCATCTTTAATTCATAAATGTTATTTAGCAAAAAAGAACAACAGTGATTTTGTAGTTTATGGTAGTGGCAAACCTATGCGAGAGTTTATCTACTCAAAAGATATTGAGAGACTCGTAGACAAACTTGTGAACATAAAAAATATACCAGATAAAATAATATTGTCCCCGAGCAATGAAGTTAGCATAAAAGAACTTGCCTTTGAAATAGCTAACAAATTTAATTTTAAAGGGAGAATTATTTTTGATGAATCTAAGTCTGATGGGCAGTTAAGAAAGAACACCTCCAACGCAAAGTTAAATTCAATCATTGGAGATTTTAAATTCACAAAGTTATCAGATGGAATATCTGAAACAATTGACTGGTTTCAGAACAACTACTATAATTGTAGGAAATGAAAACTGCGATTATTACTGGAATATCTGGGCAGGATGGATCCTATCTTGCTGAATTATTATTGAGCAAAGGATATAAAGTTGTAGGGATACTTAGGCGACATTCCTCCCCTGAGCATCAAACTTCAAGATTAGATTCTTACGGAATTAAAAATAAAGTTACCTTGGTTTATGGGGATGTCACTGACCTCCCATCTTTATTAAGAGTTTTCTCTGAATACAAGCCAGATGAAATTTATAACTTGGCCGCTCAAGCTCACGTTAAGATAAGCTTCGACCAGCCTTCCTACACTACGGACTCTATTGTATTTGGCACGCTAAACGTGCTAGAAGCCGCTAAGGCTGTGTGTCCTGAGGCTAGGATATACCTAGCTGGCTCCTCTGAAATGTATGGCAATGAGAGAGATCCTGACGGCTTTAGACGAGAATCAACTAAGATGGTCCCAGTAAGTCCTTATGGCTGTGCCAAGTTATATGGATTTAATTTAGGGAAAGTATATCGGGAATCATACGGGATGTTCATATGCAACGGTATATTGTTTAATCATGAGTCCCCGAGAAGAGGTTTGAACTTCGTTACGAACAAAGTAGTAGAAGGAGCTGTTAAGATATCGAAAGGTTTAAGTAACTCATTATCCTTAGGTAATTTGAAAGCGACCAGAGATTGGGGCCATGCCAAGGACTATGTAAAGGCTATGTGGCTGATGCTTCAGAAGGATAAGCCAGATGATTACGTATGTTCCACCGGGGAATCTAGGTCCATTGAAGAGTTATGTGACATAGTTTTTACAAATTTAAAATTAGACTACAAGGATTATGTTAAAGTTGATCCTAAGTATTTCCGCCCACTTGAGTTAGATGATCTTAAAGGCGACTGCCAAAAAGCCAGGAAAGAACTTAATTGGGTTAAAGAGTATACTTTCTTTGGTATGATTCTAGAAATGATAAATTATTGGGATAATAAACTAAATTTAAAGATAGTTTAATTTAAAATACGCTAAATATCTGTGTATGATCAGAGGTGATTATGGGCACAGATACAGAGAGAACTCAGGTAACTATTGATTTATCTTTAGCTAAGATTGAAGTTAGGCTCAGTGAGCTTGAAAGACGCTTAGATAAGACTAAAATTGATAAGTTTTTTGAATTAGCTACTCGGTTTGCACTCCCATTCATCATTGCACTTGGTTCTGTTGCCCTCACGCTTCACAACCGAGTGTCTTACCTGGAGAATACGGCTTTTAGTCGATATGATTACCAGAGAGAGATGAATGACCTCAAAGTGCAGATTGAAAAATTAAAAGATACAGATCCTTTCACAAGAGATGCATTTACGAAAGTTGACGTAAAGTTAGATGCTTTACGAGACAGCATAGATAAGTTAAAGGAGCGAGTTATTCGGGTCGAAGCCGCAGCGATCCCGAAATAGTTCTTGAATCTGGTGCATCATGTCCTACACTAAGGGCATGCAAACATTCCTCCCCTACGCAAATTTTCACCAGTCCGTGCAGGCTCTAGACTACCGTCGCCTTGGCAAGCAGCGTGTTGAGGCGATGCAACTTGTAAACAGCACTTACAAGCTCGCTCGCGGTTTTCCCGTCAAGGGCTGGGCGAATCACCCTGCCCGCAACATGTGGGACGGCTACATGGATGCCCTCAAGTTTTACCACAACGTGTGCATCCAGGAGTGGGTTGCGCGGGGATACAACAACACCATGCAGCTTTACGACCTCCCACAGGACATTGTGATGCCTCCCTGGATCGGTGACGAGCGTGTCCATCGCAGCCATCGTAGCAATCTGTTGCGTAAAGATCCTGTATTTTATTCTCAATTTAATTGGTCAGAATCTCCCGACATCCCCTATTATTGGCCTGTATCGTAACACAATATATGATTGATGCATTCCTCAGGCAGACCCTATTCAAAACATGTGGGGCTGCCTTAACTCTATTCTCAGTATACCGCTTGTATGGGCCCATCGAAATGGGTATGGTAGCGGGAATACTATGTATGCTAGAGTATGCTTACACGGCATTCCTAGCTTGCTACAATGCAAGAACGATAACTCAAATTAGGTCTAATGATGAAGTTAAAGATCAAACTCTTCACGGATGACGCTAGCTTTCGGCCACCAGTGCAATCTACGCCTGGGTCGGCAGGCTGGGATATTCACGCAACGGAGGACGTTGTTGTCCCCCCATTGGAAATGCGTATTCTGAGGACTGGATTCGGACTCCAGATCCCTAAAGGATACTACATTTCTATTGTGCCTAGGTCATCCTACGGCAAGAAACGTATCATGATTACGAACTCGCCTGGAACTATAGATAGTGACTACACTGGTGAGATTAGCATCATGCTTTACAACAACAGCATGGATTTTTTCTTTATTAAGAAGGGAGATCGTATTGCGCAGATGATCCTTCTTCAGTATAACGAGATGGAGTTCGATTACGTCGAACAGTTCGATATTACCGACCGTGGTGACGGTGGATTTGGAAGCACTGGACAATGAGCAAGTTAGATTACATGCAAGGCCAACTAGACTTCATGACCGAGATGGTCGATTGGTTCAACAACCGAGTTGTAGAGATTAAGGAGCCCAAGGAGGTTAGTGTGCTTGATGAGCTTGAAGACATCATTGCAATGCTATCGCTCCGTAAGTTTCTGACTGAGCAAGATGTAGAAGAGTTTAGGACCTCTGCACAAGTTATCGACGAAGACAATAGACCTACCTTTACTGAGGATGGTGACTGATGCTTCTGCAAGAGGCGACTGAAGAGGATCTCTCGGACCCGTGTATGCTCCTAGCTAAGTCTCACGCTGAAATGAGCGGATTGAGATTTAAGCTGGGAGCGGTGATTAAATATGGTAAAACAAAGATTGCAGCCTATAATAGCAATAAGACACACTCTACGTTCGGTTGCGGACGTTATCGGAGTTTACATGCGGAAAGTTATTGTATTCTTCGGGCAATTAAGCGGGGTGTTGATCTTAGCCGCTCTGTGCTTTATGTGTATCGTGCTCATGGTCTTATGGCGAAGCCTTGCCCTGATTGCGAAGCCCTTATACGGCGATTCCGAATTAAGAAGGTAATCTATACTAATGTTAAATCGTGAAATTCTAGAAAAGCTGAAGAACCCTCAAACTCTTCAGGAGACTGAAACAAGTCTCGGGTGGATTTCCACTGGTAGCCTTGCGCTCAACCGCATTATCAGTGGTAACTACGACCAAGGTATTCCTGTAGGTGCTATCACTCAACTTAGAGGTGATAGCTCCACGGGCAAGACTCTATTCCTAACTTCAATCCTAATTGAAGCACAGAAGAAGGGATACTTTACTAAGCTTGTAGATGCGGAAAATGCATACAATGAAGTATTCGCAAAAGCTCTTGGTCTTGATCCTGCAACGCTACTCTACTCTGCCCCTGAGTGTCTTGAAGATGCGTTTGCGGACATTGAAAACACTATCGAGGCTATTCGTGCAAGTGATACGGACACGCCGATTATTATCGGACTAGACTCACTTGCAGTCCTCGGCACCAGGAAGGAACTCAATACTGAGAATTACGAGCACAGCCCAGCAGACGGAGCGCATAGAGCCCTGGTAACTGGTATGTGCTTCCGCAGGATCAATCCTATTCTTAGAAAGCACAAGGTAGCCCTTATCGTCATCAACCAGATCAGATCAAAGATTGGTGTGATTTACGGCTCCCCAGAGACTAATGCTGCGGGTGGCAAGAGCCTAGAGTATTATCTTGGGGTAGATCTTAAGACCTTCCGTAGAGAGAAACTTAAGGACGATAAAGACAACCCACTAGGTATTCGTGGTGAGGTAGAATGCACCAAGAATAAGTATTCGATCCCATATCGCAAGTGTGAGTTCGAATTAGTATTCAATCAAGGACTCAGTAAGTATTACGGGCTACTTGATTTTATGGCTGATGATGGTATAGTCAGCAAGTCCCCCAACGGCAGATGCCAACTGGGTGACACCAAGTTTACTACCAAGGAATTTATTAACTTAATTTCCGATAAAAATAACCGAGACTTTGATATAATAAGAAGTAAGATCGGATACACCGATTAAATTTAAGGAGTAATAAAATGAGCGACCCAAATGAAAAGTTAGAGCAGATCGTTAATGATGCCATGGCCCGTCAACTTCGTGCCAAGGATGAGCCAGCTACCCAGCCTCTCTTTGAGAGTATTGAGGACTACCAGAAGTCCTCTGGCAAGCGTTTTCGTATGACCAAGGATCAGGTATCCAGAGGCATCAGCCGTGAAACTGCTTTCCAGGAGTTTATCCAGAAGCTGTCTCGCTGATGTTTGAGTATAGAAGACATTTAATCTTCTTTTTTCTTGGTATTATTGAGAATTTAATTAATTTTACCTGCTCAATAGTCCATACCTATCCTAAGGTGGACTTCCAGTTTAAGTATTGGGAGTCCACCTCTTCGACAGCTAAAAAGAACTTTTTAAATAAAATAAGACATGGGAAAGACGTTTCGTAAGGAAAAAACAATTTCTAAGCAGCGACAGAGGCTAAATACTAATAAGGGAGCAAAGAGGTTCCACTTTGAGGAATACTACTATGATCCCCTTGCAGATGGTAAAATTAATGGTGTAGAGGAAGAGACAGATGCCAAAGAAGTATATCCTAGCCAAGAGCTACATAAGCAAAGACCACCTCAACCGTCTGATAAAACAGATAACGGATAATGTTAAAACGGATAGAGAGCAGAGCCTAAGCCTGTTAGGTTCTGCCCAGACTCGTCTTGAGGGGGCTGAAACGACTATGGAGTATGCCGAAACCTTGAAAGGCGTCGTATCCATCCTAAAACAAGTCCAGGACGTAAACCAGACCTTACTGAAAGCTATGGGGATAATTCAATCCTTTGTGGCTAAGACTTCTAGTGGTAAGAAAGCTGATCCTACCAGCTTATTTGATGGATTATCAAAACTAACAGGCACCTCAAATGGCAACGAAGAAGAAGACGAAGACTGAAGAATTCTACAAGGCTCCATGCCCAAGTATCGACCAGATTCTTAGAATCAAGCGTCTAGATACTAAGTCTGCGATTGAGTTATTTAACAAGCTAAAGGATTTTGTGGCTAATCTTGAGCCAGAGAATTCAATAACAGCTTATGCTAATAAATTAATCCAAGAGCTTCTCAACGACCCAGACATTCTTAAGCCCTACCTTGAGGATGATCTTGCATATGGTTTGGTTCTTAAGGAAGTCTACGAGTGCATTGTAGATATCTACATGCCATTCCGTATTGAGTATGTTTGCTCCACAATCAATACTAAGTTAAAGAACGATGTCCCAGCTACCAATGGGTTACCCACTGAAGTTAACGATATGCTGGAAGATCTAGAGAAAGCAATGTCTACGCTAACCAAGGGCAAGAAGACTTCGACTGCAACTCATCCAAAGACCCTTAAGGAGCTTCAAAGCCTTGAGGCTGCGTTAAAGAAGGGTGTGATTGGACAGGATGAAGCTATTGAGAGTTTAATTAGGAAGTCCAAGCTTATCTCTGTAGGCTTTGAAACTCGGGGAGCTTTCTTCTTTATTGGCAGAACTGGTGTAGGTAAGACTGAGCTTGCCAAGCAGTTTGGTGAGAAGTTCTACGGTAACTTCGCTAAGATTAACTGCTCAGAGTTTGGCAACGGACACGAAGTTAGCAAGCTGATTGGTGCCCCTCCAGGCTATGTTGGATCCAACCAGAAGTCATTCTTTGCTGAAAAGGCTGAGAAGGGTAATCGCTGGGTATTCCTCTTTGACGAGATTGAGAAGGCCCATGAGAAGCTCTATAACCTATTGCTGTCCTTGCTAGACGATGGCACAATCACCGATAGCCAGGGAGTCGTATTAGACTTCTCCCGAAGTATATTCCTATTCACATCCAATCAAGGCGTCCGTGATCTCAAGACTAAGACGCTATCATTCAAGCATAACGCTAATGAAGAAGCAGATAAAGAGACACTTAAAGACTCCCTGGATCGTATGTTCAGCCCTGAGTTTAGAAATAGAATTGATGAGTTTATCTATTTCAACGATCTCACCGTCGAAGATGCTAAGAAGATTGCAAAACTTAATCTCAAGCAATATCCTGTTGTCATCAGCGATAATCTATTGGATTATGTTGTGTCTAATTGTTATAGTGTCGAATATGGTGTGCGCGAATTGAAGAGATTTATTAAGAATAATGTAGCTTTACCCATTGCCGAAGCTATATTGAATAGCCCTGTTCCACCTTCCAAAGGCGACAAGTATCAAGTTAGCATCAAGGAAGGTAATCTGGTGGTTGACGGTCTTGCGAAAGATTGTTGGCTTCCCTGATAATTTTTAATAATTCTAAATAAAGAGGCTATTATATGACAGACAACCTAACATTGGTTGTTTACAATGTCAATCGTGCATTGCAGGAGTTAAATCTACACTGTGAGCAGATAGACGATGCCATGGAGAGTTTAAAAGAACTCAAGAAGAGTATTCTGCATAATATTTCTGTGGCGAAGCAAAGCATGGAAGCACTATATAATGCAGAAAGAAACATTGAAGAACTCCCTGAGGAACCGCTGCGATTCTTGTGGCGAGATGGCGTCTTGTAAGAAATACAATTTAGCCTACCTGTGTGTAGGCTGTTTGAGAATGGACAAGTCTGGAACCCCAAGGGATTCTAAGGGTAAAATATTCTCAAACGAATCTGTAACTTTAATCATTCCTGACGAGGAAAAACCTTATCGTAATAGAAAGAGAAAGAGATGAAAAAGATTAACTATGAAGAACTAGGGCGCAGCATCGGTGCCCTCATACAAGAAAAACAACAGTCTTATGGTGATTCATTCCATAAGTCTGGGGAAGTAATGAAGCAATTATTTCCAAATGGTATTCCACCCGAGAGCTATGTTGACGCATTGGCTCTTGTTAGAATCATTGATAAGTTGTTTAGACTAGCAACTGATCCTGGTTACAATGGAGAGAACTCATGGGGTGACATTGCAGGGTATGCATTGTTGCGCCTAGGAGATGTAGAGAGTAAGAAGAATGTATCTAAATTTCTTCCCCCCGACTTCGAAATTGAAGTTACAAACGAAAGCTATACTTATTACAAGAGCAAGGAGTGATATGGACTTTAAAGTGACAATTCAAAACATCAGCACTGTTGGCCCCCAGAGCGGATGGATTTCTATGGGCGTGCCAGATTCAGTCGCATCGCAATACGATGGCAAGAATTTTATTGCGAAGACAGAAGATGGCAGAGCATTTAAGATGCGAATGCGTGGTAAAGAGCTTTTTGTTAATGCAGATATGCATGGCAATGAGACTTTTACTGTTGCTGCAATACCAGATGATCAACCAGCAGAACCATTTATATTCTCTGATTGGGTAACTGATGAGCCTGCTAAGGTTGTTCCATCATTTAGCATTATGACAGAGGATGGACTACGCAAGGACTCTATCCCCATGGTGTTCTGGGATGGAAGCCTAGCCAAGCCTAGAGCCTTCTTCCAGTTCCTTAACTCTAGCGACACTCGACTTCGTGTTTATATTAAGACGGAGATCCCTGATGCTAGTCTTCACATTGAGGGCTGGCTGGATGTTTACAGTGGGCAAGATGCTGTGCCAATGGTTATCCGTTGCTCACACGGAACCGTAGCTAGCGAGAGAGTGCTAAATAAGAGATTCGGATCCTTATCAATGTTTACTGGCGAGAAGCCAGTAGTTGATTTCCGTAAGCAGAAGGGTCTACGTGAGACTATCTTCCGCACGGATATTGGTCTGTGGGAGACTGAGATTGCATCTCCAAGAGCTTGGTGGAAGGCCAGAGTTATTGAAGTATTTGGTGCAATCCTTTGTTTGCCACCATATGATAAGCTTGCTGAGGTTCTTAAGATTCCAGAGAATGCAAAGAGATTTGCATCTTTGCAAGCCCGTGAACAAGCCCCAATGGCTGGTATTGTTCAATTGTGGGATAATAACTTCTTAGCCACTAAGACTGTTCCACAGAGTCCAATTGGTGAAACTAATTTTGTTAGAACTGCTTACTCACAGTTCCTAAACAGAATCAATACTTTTGGTGATGAGTATAACGCGAGAGCTTACGCACAGCCACAGAACTCAGGCCAGACTGGAGATCAGCCAGACTTCGGTATCAGCCGTGGTGAGCTTGTAGTTACCAGCGATCAGCCTTGGGCACTATGGGATTACCGTTTTAGCGTGCAAGCTTGGATGTTGCGTCCTTATGCCCACAAGGAAGCTGATGGTAGCCCAATGAAGGCTGCAAATCACCCAAACACCAAGCTTTACAATCTTGCAATTGATACTAGATTCGGCTCAGACTTCCTTGGATTCCCAAATCCAATGCCATATTCGGAGTTCTGGACTGGATCAGATAATCAGCACAGATCAGATAACTTGCTATTTGCAATGTATGCTCTGACCCGTGATCCAAGCATTGAAGCAACAATTAGGGATCTGCTGCAATGCCAACTCATGGAAGTGAAGACTTGGGAGCTATATGGGCCTCCAATCGGCAGCATTGGCTCACCAAGAGGCTGGGGCAGACCACTGCTCTCAATGGCTCACGCTCACTCCCTGGGCTTTACGGAGGCAACTGCATACATGAACGAGATGGTTAACATCATGTATAATGGTGCTTCGATGATGGCTCTGCCACAAACTGAACGTCATACGGTTAGAACTCTCTCTAATAATGGTGGTAAGTATGGTTGGGTTGATGCACAAGGTCAACCAATTCGTGCATGGGTTTGTTGGGAGGAGGCTATTGCAGCAATCGGTCTTTGGGCTGTTTATCGTGTCACAAAGAACGATAAGGCCAGATATCTCGCAGGAGAAATTGGTAAGACCATTGCCAAACATGCATTCTTTAAGGCGCAGGATAACAAGTGGTATGCTTGCTACTCTGTGCGTTGGGATACTCAAAATCCAGGCATCCCGCTCCCGGATAGCGCGTATAGGCTGACCGCTCGCCCAGAGGATAACAAGGATGTATTCGTCTATGGTATGCAGCAATGGATGTTGCCTGCCCTGAGAATATTCCTTAGACTTGAGACTGATGGCAATAACCCAGATATACAACGCGCAGTGGAGATTATAAACTTCTTCGGACCAATCCCAAGAAGTTATAATGATGCTGCTTGGTGGGCAATCTGATAAAACCCTCAATTACCTTGAACAATAAGTGCCAGGAACTATAATGGTTTCTGGCACATTTTATTATGATTGAACTCACAACAGAACAATGGGACTTATACCTCAAGAAGTATAAGAATTTAATGTGGAGAATCTCACACTTAATTAGTGGAGACTCCATGCTTGCATCGTTGGAAGATAACTATTCGGATTTAAACATAGCCGCAATAGAATCTATCAACGGGTTTCACAAGAAGACAGGAGAAAGCTTCGATGAGATGATCAACAATAAACTTTTTGATCAATATACGAAGACTTGCCTGTGGACGGCAAAGGCTCGAAAGGGTATAAAGCTCTCAGAGCGTATGCCGTTTAGAAATAGACATGTATCAATAGATGAACTACGGCAAGACGAGGAATCATCATTTGATATCGCTGACGTATCTGCCGCCAGAGATGTAAGCAGAGTAGATGCTGGAGATATAGTAAATACTTACGACTACAAGGTTAAGAGAATAATCAAAGCCTTGCAGGATAAGCCTGAACTTATGTCTAGCACTGGTAATATTAAGATTAACCCACTGGCTAAGGAGCTTGGTGTTTCTGTAGCTAAGGTTAAGGATGTAATTAAGTTCTTGGAGGATAAAAATGAATATAATTGATAACGCAGTTAAGTCGGTGGTTAGCCCTGAGCTAGATCCAAATAGCAGAGAGTTTATGCTAGAGGCATTCAGGGAGGCTGCCCCACCAGACTTCTTTGACCCATGGAAGACTGACGCTGAGAGATTGGAAGAGTCTTTTATGCCCTACAGCAGCGTATATAACGAAATTCTAGAGAAGCTTATGAAGGATTACACCGATGGCGATGTCAACAACTAAGAAGCGTAAGAAGACTAAGTATCACAACGAGATTCTATCCTATGAAGTGATAGATGGAGATACGATTCGGGCTGTTCTCGACCTAGGCTATAGTTGTTACAAAAACGTAACAATTAGACTCGTAGGTATGGATACTCCTGAATTAAAATCTAATAATCCTTTGGAGCAGGAAGCAGCTAAATTATCCAAGCAGGTAATTAGTAGAATGCTTGAACTAGCCTGGGATGGGCAGGTAGACCTAGAGTCTGAATCTGTAGACTTATATGGTAGACCATTGGGTAGGATTTACTTGCACAAATTTAAATGTGATTTAGCTCAAACTTTAATTAATTTAAAGGCTGCAAGATATTACCCTGGTAGCAATGCTAGGAATCCTTGGGGCAACGACGATCTTAAGATTTTAAATGAAAATTGTAGTAATTTCTTAAAGGATTCTATGGCTAATATTAATAAATTTTTAGCCGAGAGATTTGACGGGTATCCAGGGATGGGGTGCTAAATATGGTTGATGGGCATGCAGGTAAGGGAGACTCTTATCGTAAAGTCGATCCGGGTAAGTTTCGCAGCAATTTTGATAAGATCTTTTCCAAGAAGAAAAAGAAACCTGCTCCGAAAACCAATGAGCATAAAGGACATAAAACTGGTAGAGCGTAATTTACGTTATTATTGGGGTTACGCCTACCCCACGGTTAGACGGATAGAGATCAGCACAAACTTAACTGATAAACAATACATGGATACTTTAATCCATGAGATCCTGCATGTCCTTTATCCCACGGACTCTGAGAGTAAAATCTCTAAGAATGCTAGCACTATCCGTTATTATCTTTGGAAGCAAGGTTTTCGCAGATTAAATAAAAAAGATGAAATATAAGTTTACGACTTATAATGGTAGAATTAAAGTCTACGCTGGCGACCATGTAATGTTTACATTTAACCAGCTAGACTTTAAAGGTTATTATGCATACAAGGATGACGTAAATCTTTATGGGATAGACATTTATCTCATGAACGATAAAGGTGGAGCTACAACCATGGAAATCTATTTTAAAACTAAAAAAACATGGTTGGATATCCTAAAACTGCTTGATCAGAACATGTAAAGAGCTATAATTCCCGCATGAACCCAATCGACACTAAAGTTCTCAGAGAGAAGTGGCCCCCAATGCACGAAGGAACTACCCATTCCGGTGAGTGCCATAAGTGGCATTATTCCTGTGCAATTCATCGCCTTTGTGATGAATTAGATGAGGAAAGAAAGCGTGCTAGCATCTATTATAACATTGCTAGAGACAGTATGATTACTCCCTATTCTGGGGAAGATGAATACTGGGAACGCTGAAATAGCTCATGCCCGTTTAAGTAAGTGGTATACATGATAACTTGTAATTATCAATCGCAAGTTCGATTCTTGCAGCGGGTTTAATGCCAGAATTCCTGAGAGGCCAAAAGGACCACTTTTGTAAAGTGGCGACGTAAGTCTTCGTGCGTTCGAATCGCACTTCTGGCTCATTTATTTTAGATAGATTCAAGTTTCATAGATATTCGAACCTATATAATTGTAGGAGAACACTATGATAACTTGTAAAACCTGTTACATTGAAAAGCCGTTGGAGAATTATACCCAAAGTCAGCAAAGACCTAAGGGTAGGTGCAAAGAATGCCAAAAAAACTATTCAAGACAGCATTACTTGAATAATAAAGAAGAATATCTTGACAGAGATAAAATAAGAAGGGACGAATACAGAAAATTAATTGCACAATACAAAGATGTCCCTTGCAAGGATTGTGGTATAAAATATCCTCCGTATGTAATGGATTTTGATCACTTGAATTCAGAGGAAAAAAGTTTTACGATAGGCAGGGCAGTAGCTAGTGGGATACACAAAGAAATTGTAATTGAGGAAATAAAGAAGTGCGAAGTTGTTTGTTCTAATTGTCATAGAGAAAGAACTTACAATAGAGCATCACGAAGAATTTTACGCGGGTGAGGTGTTTATGGATACATGCGAGCCTTCCAAGCTTGAGTAGACCGGATCGTTACCGGCCACCCGCTCCATTTAAAACTTTATCAGGCTAAACAATATGATTAACATGACGAAATACGAGGAAGTTAATATTTTCCTGCGCTATCTCCAGGAGCTTGAGGATAACGGCTTTAATCGCTTCAGGTTGCATGGATACCAGAAGCATGGGGATGATACCAAAGACGTTCCAGAGGGCAGCCTATACACCCACACGCTTGCCTACGAGCTTGATATGCTGATCTCTAAGGCAATCATGTTCGACAGCTACGTAGAGACTCAGAAGATGATTCAGGGGACCAGTGATGAAGGCTAAACCTGCATTTAAAGTAACTATTACAAAGGAAGACGATTTATATCGAGCATGGGTGGAGGATCAGCCTCATATCCATGCTTTAAGTTATAACTTTGATATAGTTAAATTAAATATTAAAGAGTGTATTGAGGTTTGGACTGATACACAGAATCCGAAAATTATCTTTAATATAAAATAATAATTAAAATTATGTTTTTGGGAGGGTAAATAGAATAGAGGAAATCCTTACATGAAAGATCGTATTTTACAAAAACTTCTAGAGTTTGATTATGAGTCTGTTATGAGAAAGATTCATGGGGACACCGGAACAACCCTAAAAAGGCTAAAGCAAGACAATGCGGCTAAAAAAGCAGCCGAAAGAGCAGCTAAGTTAAAGCAGCAGCAACAGTCACAACAACAGCAACCACAGCCCGAAAACTCGTCAACTGATATTAGAAACTTACTTATAAACAAGTTATCTAAGTTAGTTAATGAGTCCAAACCTTATCAACCAACCCAAGCGGACAGAGACGATGAAGAATCATATCGCGCAGGGAAAGAGGCAGAGAGAGATCAAGGTGGAGTTGATGCTGAAATAGGTGATATGGCAAAGTTTTATGGGCAGAAAACTAAGAAGCCAACTAAGAAGCCAACTA
>Ga0114980_10000142_pt1 | contig 47426 bp, 59 predicted proteins | sample S_140806_EF_Meta_FD_87018 | JGI IMG/M metagenome (GOLD analysis project Ga0114980, IMG submission 87018) | Freshwater microbial communities from Lake Simoncouche, Canada to study carbon cycling - S_140806_EF_MetaG | ecosystem: Environmental > Aquatic > Freshwater > Lake | place: Lake...
GATGATCAGTATGAGATGTTACAGAAAGAATCTATGAGTCTATGGGCTGTGGATAAACTTGATGTGATCATTAGCATTGGATACATCTATAGCAAGCGTACTAAAGAACACTTGCGTTCAGTAATCTTTGAGGAAACAACAGATGACGAATGATTATAAAGTATTGGAACCGTATGATATTGTCCTTGTGTATACACCTAAGGAAGATACTGAGAACTCAGTTGGTGCCGAGGTTGAGCACACCTTCTTAGTCTACGCATACTCACCTGCGGATGCTGTTAGGGGGCTGAAGCAACTGTTTGCAGGTGTTACAATTATTGCTGTTATCTTTGGGTCTGAGTCTCCTCCATAAGGATCTACATGAAAGTAAAGAAGAAGAAGCAGAAGAAGGTGACTACTACTCCGTGCCATGTGGTTCGGATGAATGGTCAAGTAAAGATTATCTTTGATAGTCTGTATGACGCTAAGCGTTATGCCATTACGCTTGGGTTGACATATGCAGGTGCTGATATCGACCTATACTCCTACCCTATGGTAAATCCAGAATGGTGAACCGATGAGAATTCTAATTGTTGTAGAGATTAATGATATCACTGATATTGAATCTCAGGCTGCTGATAATGCATTGATGATGATTACGGATGCAATGCAACACTTTCCCTATTCATGGTATGTTGATGAGGTAATCCAAGATGAACAAATCTAAGTATGTTATCGTTCAAGCCCTGTGTAAGGGTGAGATGTGGTATAATGTTATAGTGGATGGAGTATACACTAATGGATTCAGAGATAAGTGTGATGCCCTGTCCTATGGATGGTGGTATACAACTCATGGTAAAGAGGTTGCCAATGGGCAACAAGACTATATGGATAGGACTTGTATTAACATACAAGGATCCTAGATGGGATCCGATATGCGCCGGGGAAACACAAAGTCTTGCACTATCGGCACTCTGCCGAATAGTTGGGGCTACTATAAGTACGAAAGGAACTTGGGATGAGAATTAATAATCACACTTACACAATTTATAGCGAGTCACATGGTAACATTGATGTAGACTTTAGTATACAATGGACTATTCAAGATGGTGAGTGGGAGATGGGTACTGTACATATTCATGACTTCTATCCTACTATAGTTGACTATAGTGAGGTAAAAGAATTGTTAGATAATGTTATTGAAGAGTTGAACTTCAACCCTCTTACACCTTATCGCGGTGAAGAGGATACCTATGATACCTTACCATCAGGAGCAGACTAATGTCACCCTCTACTACAATCATCTCTGATAACATTAAGTTTATTAAAGAAGTGGCTGATGTCTTTCATTATTGGATCGAAGATCCTAAGAAGAGAGATGATGCTCAGCGTATGTTAAATGAGTTTGATACTATGACAGTCGATAAGTTTTATCTTACTGAAGATGAAGAATTGTTTATTAACCAACTTGACCACCTACTGGAGACACAATGAAGACTGATATTGAAACTGCTGTTGCTACTCTTGTTGACCTGATTACTAAGGACTTGACGGATAAGATTAACCTTATCTGTGAGCACTCTATTACTGCCTACTTGGATAGTAATGACTGTCGTTACCTTATCAAGGATAGTGTTAGTGAGCAAGTAACCACTCTCGTTGAAGATCAGATCTCTGATATGTCCCTCTCAATTAGTATCGACTAATGGATATCATCACCGCATATATGATTGTCCTTCTTACTGAGAAGGGTATTGATGTTGGTGAGGTTCCCGCTGATAAGTTTGATGCGTGGACTAAGAATATGCATGCTAATTTTAAATCGTATGTTAGTGGTATGATCCCTGAAGATTGGTATATACCACCAACTTATGAATGGACTGACGAACTACCTGATATTAATGGAGAAGAAGACTGATGATAGAAATTCCGCTACTGATTCTTATGTTTGGATTTATTGCACATGTTGTTATCAATATTGTTAGTGACATCTTAAGTCGTAAACATTATGATACTCGACTGCATGAAGTGAATGAACGATGTGATGGTTTGATTAAGTGGTGTCAACTATTAGACAACCAACTTAGTGGTATGCGTATGGATAACAGAACTGTCCCTCTCAAGAAGAAGAAGAAGTAAACAGAGAAGGGTGGCTGAAACGCAGTTATAGCGCACACCTTATAAGTGTGAGTATGTGGGTGCAACTCCCGCCCCTTCTATTAAAGGAATCATATGGCTCTACATACTATAGTAGTGTTCCCCGATGGGGAAACTTGGAATACAATCAATGGATGTTATATGTGTGTCGTAACTGATGAGCAGTTTAATAATCTTTGTAGTGGTGTTGCATATCCCCGTGATATAGAACCATTGATTCACATTCAACTACATGAAGGAACCTAATGATCTTACCCGACTTAGATGCTAATGAAACTATCTATGAGACTGCTGATCGTATGTATGATTGGCTCCGTCTTCATGGGTTTGCTGTTACTATACTTACGCCTGATGATTTAGAAGTTGAACCTAAACAAGATAAGATTAATACAGAAACAATCGAGCTTGAGATGCAAGCCGCTGGTCTTAACTACATCGAATGGATTAAGGAAGGATACTACAATGACTGATGTCTTTGTGTACAATAAGGATGAAAGTATTGAAGAGAATGTATACCAAGCATACTCTTGGATTCGTAAGCAAGGGTATGCTGTTGCTATGTGGACACCTGAAGAGATGACATTGGATCCTAAGCATTACAAGGAGACTGATGGGTATGCTCAGTTCAGAGAAGACCATCTTGAAAGTGCAATGATTACTGCGGGTTATGAATATATTAATGAGATGAAGCGTGTTCTCTCTATTGATCCTAACTATGAGGAAGATGATAATGAAGATTGATATTGCTAAGCAATGGGTTGATGCTCTTAAGTCTGGTACTTATCAACAAGGAACAGGTAAACTACATGCCACAGATATTAATGGGACATGTATGTACTGCTGCCTTGGTGTGCTGTGTGATCTGTATATGCAACAGAATCCTGATGAGTTAGATGTTAAGGTTGTTACTCGTAAGTCAGATGTATTCCTTCAACACACTCAGATGTTGAGTATAGGTGATGACTCTATTACTGTCTATGATAATGATAGTCTTGTGTTACCATTGCGTGTTCGTGAATGGGCAGGTATGAGCGATGCTCTTGGACGATTCATTGATAGTGAGTCACATGGACAAGACTCTTTGGCAGAACTGAATGATCATGGTATGTCATTCGCTGCACTTGCGGATGTTATTACTGAACATGTTGATGAACTTTAAACCACTGTCCTTGTATCTCAATTGGATAGAGGCATCGGTTTCTACCCGATAGGTTACTGGTTCGAGTCCAGTCAGGGACGCTTTGGTAGGTGCATATACAATAGGCTTTGACCCTATCATGCTATGTATTCTACCTATGGCACGGTAGACCAATGGCAGAGTCTACAGACTTAAAATCTGTGTAGTGTGGGTTCGACTCCCACCCGTGCTACTATAGGGATTGTAGCTCAATGGTAGAGCAGTCGGCTTTTAACCGATTGGTTAAGAGTTCAAGTCTCTTCTGTCCCACTAAGAAAGGATACTATCATGGTGTTTGATACTGAGTTAGAGAAACTAATTAACGCAATTGTTATTATCGAATGGGAAGATATCTCTGGGTATGCTGACTCATGGATGGATAAGAAAGACATCTATGATATGCACCCTCATCAATGTATAAGTATTGCTAAACTCTATGAGTGTAATCAAGAGTACATTACTGTTGCTGCTACTTGGGATGATGTTGGTTCTATTGTATCGGATGTTAATTGCATACCGATTGGCTGTATAAAATCTATTAAGAAGGTAAAGATATGAATGAGACATTCACTAAGACATTAACAATTGACCAAGATAATTATACTGTGCTGCAGTTTATGCTTATTGAACCATCTCGTTTCAGTGAGCCTGAAGCGGTGTATGATGTGGTATTCTCCATTCTCAATGTGAGAAATGGCGAAGTTAATTCAATGAATCAGCGTATTAGTATTAAGGATATTGAATCACTATGGACTATGCAATGGGATTGCAAGCGTACTTATGAAGCAAGACAAAAGCAAATGGCTGAAGAAAGAACTCAAGCCAAAGAAGAAGTTACCTCCGTACAAGCGGACTAAGATACGGCATCTTGATACACAAGACCGTGATGAAGAGAACCCTAAAGGAAACTAATGGCACATAACATTACAGATACTGATGGTGCAGTCTATAGTAAGACTGCCGCATGGCATGGACTTGGCTTGGTTATTCAGGAAGATATGTCACCTACTGAGGCAATGAAGATTGCTGGTCTTGATTGGACTGTTAGTAAGGTTGGTCCAGTAACCGCAGGTGATGCTACCTCTGATGACTACAATGCTATTGTTCGTAGTGACAACAATGCTATCTTGTCTATTCAATCACCTGACTATCAGATCGTACAGAATAGTGAAGTCTTTGAGATGGCATACAATCTTGGTGCTGACATTAAGATTGAGTCTGCTCTAAGTATGGGTGGTGGTAAGCGTTTGGTTGTCTTGTGTAAGACAGGAGAGATTGATGGTGTCAATGGACATGATCCTATCGCACAGTATATGGCACTCATTAACAGTCATGATGGTACTCTTGCTGAGCAAGCACTACCTACTACTGTTCGTATCGTATGTCAGAATACATTGAGCATGGCTATGGCAGGTGGTAAGAAGTCCTTCCGTATTGTACACTCAGGTGACATGAAGAAGAAGCGTGAGGCTATGGCATCAGCCCTTAAGTTCTACGCTATGTCCGGTAAACTCTTTGAAGATAAGGTACAAACTCTTGTTCGTAAGGAACTTACTAAGTCAGAGATCCAGAAGTTCTGGTTGGATGTATGGGGTATGGTTGAAGAGCCAGTTGTGGCTAATCCAACATTACCCGATGACTATGAGAACTATCTCCGTGCTACTGTAACCATCCGCAAGTGGGCTGATACCTTTGATGCTGAACGGGCTGAGTTAAATGGATGTAGTGCTAACCTTTGGCTTGCTGCTAATGCAGTAACCAAGGAACTTCAGCATCGTATCCCTGCTCGTGGTCGTAAGCCATCGTTTGAATCGTCTGCCTTTAGTAATCTCCTTGGTAAGAATCAAGAGACTACTATGGATGTGATGAAGTTTGCACTCACCCTTGTCTAAGGATTAACATGATCGAGTTTATTACTATCATGTTTGTTCTTATGTTTGGGATTGCACTACTGTCTATTGCGTTTGCTGCTACTGTATCATTCTTTAAGGAAACACTATGACAAAGACTAAGAAGGCTAAGAAGTATTACTATGTGTTCATCTTTGATGGCACTGTTGATTACCTTGATGTCCGTGAGGATATCATGGATACTGATCCAACATTTATGACAGCCTATGAGGGATCGGGATATGCATTCTATAACAATGCGTTTGATATTAGCTTCAAGTGTACCCCTGCTGTATATAAACGGCTTGCTGCTTATGTCCGTAGGCATCATGGTGATGCACTTATCTCTGTTGATCGTTACACGCAGGACTAACTTAACCAAGGAGATGCATGTCTAAACTGTGGGATTCATTATCTAAAGAAGAACAAGATAAAAGAACTGCACTACAAGTTATCTCTGAGGAAGATATGCTTTGCCTATCGGAACATAAATACTGGGATGCATACAATGCTAACCCTGATGAGGGTATCCCTGAGCAAACATTGATTGACGCATGTGTCATCCATCTTACACCCTTCTACCAGCAATGGATAGATACGGTATCACAGAATAGGAAGACACCTGAATGGGCATTCCCTTTGTTTGCTGTTGGTGCTGCTAAGATGGCAGACATTACTATTAGATCACTGATTCTCGAATGGTTTAACTCTGCTTTCTGGGAGCGTAAGTATGAGAACGATCTGTTCCCATTGCCTACTGCTCAACACATAGCACATGTTATATCTGAGATGGTAGTGGAGATTGTAGCCTATCAACAGGCTAAGAAACAATTCCGTGAGGATTGGCTCAAGCAATCCCACTACCAGAAGAAGTGGACTACTAAGAGATGCAAGGCGTTTGCCTATAAGATGGGTACTCTTAATAAGAAAACCTTCTCAAGGAAACAACGCGAAGACTTTGGTCATCACATGCTACGCATAGCGGAGATGTCCGAAGTCATTAACTTAAAGAACATTCGTAAGCATACAGGCAAGCGATGGAGTGAGCGTGTTGTAGTTACCTTTACTGATGACATATTGAGTGAACTTAATAAGCGTCATCAGGATGTGATTGCTACTGCTGCCCTGCTGTATCGACCAATGATTATCCCACCAATTAAACATACTCTAAGTAGTAGTGGTGGAAATCTACTACCCCATATCCGTAAGCCTGTAGTACAGAAGTTTAAGGATGTAATGTGGGATGAGAAGGTACACCAGAATGGTAGCCTTCCATCAGAGATAGTAGTCACTGGGCTTAATGCTATGATGCATACCGAATGGTCAATCAATGAGCGAGTGCTAGAGATAATGACTACACTCTTTAAGAACAACACACGAGATGCTAACCTTCCCGTGTATGACTTCTCAGCCTTTGACTTTGCTGATCCCTATCCTAAGGATGGGACTAAAGAAGAGAAGGCTAAGTGGTGTCAGCTCAAGGAAGAAACCTATAGCAATTGGTATAAGGAAGAACGATCACGAGGTCGTATGCTTGTCCGGATTAAACTGGCACAATCATTAATCCCTTTGAAGTTCTTCTACCATATTTATACATGTGACTTCCGTGGTCGTGCTAATGCAGCATGTGATTTACTTAGTCCACAGTCAAGTGACTTTGATCGTGGTCTTATTCAGTTTGCTCAGCCAAGGAAACAAACATCCATTGGTTTGTATTGGTTAAAGATTCATGTCGCTAATCTATTCGATCAGGACAAGACAACCTTTGATCAACGAGTTAAGTGGGTCGATGATAACATGGACATGCTTAAGAGAATCAATGATGATCCCTATGCTACCCGCTCTGAGTGGGTATCACATAAGAAGAAAAAGAATCCAAGCTTCCAGCGTATCGCTGCTGTCTTTGATCTGTGTCGTACTGATGGGTTAACTCAAGTGCCTGTGCAAATGGATGGTTCATGCAATGGTGTTCAGCATTGGGCTGCACTTATGCGTGACCCTTATCTTGCCAAGAAAGTTAACCTCATACACACTAAGAAGCCCGAAGATCTATATCAGTATGTTGCTGATGTGATGACATCTAATATGGTGTCAGTACAAGATGCAGATACTAACAATGGAAAATGGGCGAAAAAATTTATAGAGTATTGGAAGGGTAACATTGACCGCTCTGTGTGTAAGAGAGCAGTAATGACTGATCCCTATGGTGTTACCTTCTATGGTATTCGCAGGTACTGTAAGACTGAGGGTCACCTTGATTGGGTTGGTAAGGATGAGATTGCTGGGGCTGTTGTCGAGTTAGCTACCTTCATTGATGCTGCCCTCAAGGGTACATTGGTCGAGGCTAACAAGGGCAAGGCATGGCTCAAGGTGGTGGCTGATATGGCTAGTGAACTAGGTAAGAATGTTGAGTGGACTACCCCGTGTGGGTTTAAAGTAGTACATCAATACTATGAGATACTAACTAGACGATCAGTAGCTAAGTTATTCGATATGAAAGAGTTACACTTTGGCTCACCCGATAAGGAAACAATTGATGGTGGCTCAGTTAATCTAGCCATCTCCCCTAACTATATTCACTCACTTGATGCAAGTCATATGTGGTGTACCATATATAGAATGGTTGGTGCTGGTATTGAACAGTTCAGTATGATCCATGATTCATATGGTTGTCCTGCACCCGATGTTAATCTAATGCGTATGTTTACTAATGAAGAGTTTTGTGCAATGCACACTACCAACCTATTAGATGACATGCGGATCGAAGTATCAAAAGCATTAAAGATTACAGTACCTGATGCACCACCTACTGGTTCATTAAACATTAAGGATGTTTTAGATGCGGAGTATTTCTTCCAATGACTAAGGTATTTAAAGTTACTAGTGAGGGTGATCTAGAAGAAGCAGTAAGATTGTTTACTGCCTTAGCTGCATCTGTTAAAAAGAAAAAGAAAATATCCTTTTGGTTTCCAACGGAAGCCCTTAGTGATATCTTCTTACAAGCTGCGTACCTAGACTTCTCTATGCGAAACATAGAGCCGCAACCAAACATGAATGTAGAAATTTTTATTGAAGGAGAACCTGATGACAGCGATTAAGATGACTGTGTTACAGAACTTGAAGCCACACAGACGATTGACAGGACAGAAGTGGAGAGATGGTGATCTCTATGATAGTTGGAATCAACTGCAGAAGGATCACTTTGATGGACTCATTGATCTCTATGCACCTATTGTTGAAGAGGGTCGTGAGCCTATGCCATCTGTTGCACAGCAATGGAAAGATGCATACAAATGGAGAAACCATAAGTGAGTAGAGTACTAGTAATTGGAGACACTCACTTCCCTGCTGTCCTTGATGGTTACCTTCAGTTCGTGAAGGATATCAAGGCAGAGTATAAGTGTGACACCATCGTACATATCGGTGACATCGTTGACCATCATTGCATTAGCTTCCATGCTAAGCATCCGGATCATCCGGGTGCGGTGAGTGAGTACCGCAATGCAATGGAACAGATTAAGGAATGGAAGTCTACCTTTAAGAACATGGTAGTTACCATTGGTAACCATGATGAGCGTGTGCTTCGACTTGCAGGTGATGCAGGTATCCCTGACTTTTACTTGAAGACTTATAATGAGGTCTACAATACTAAGTGGTCATGGGTAAAGAACCATACCGTTGATAGAGTCTTCTATCATCATGGTACTGGTGGCTCTAGTATGTACCCATCATTCAACACAGCCAAGGCACTTGGTATGTCTGTTGTAGCAGGGCATCATCACTCATGTGCAGGTATCAACTGGCAGGTCAGCCCTCTCAATGCTATCTTCGGTATGAATGTAGGCTGTGGTGTAGACCGCAAGCACATCGGTATGAAGTACGGTGAGAACAATATCAAGAAGCCCGTGATTAGTTGTGGTGTTGTCATTAATGGCGCACCATATTTAGAACTGATGCCATTATGAAAATAACAATTGACCTACCCTATGTAGTTGAACCACATGGTTCTATTAATCACCAAGTCTTATTAAACATGGTGATAGAAGCACATGCTAACTCAGCAAGGAATAATCCTAACGCTAGTTCAATGGCATGTCTTAATGCGAGTGGTACAACAGGACGCTTAGAGAATGCATTAGCTTCGGCTATCTTAACTCTTGGTGTCTATCATGCACCTATCTCTGAGGCTCGTCTGATGTTAATCACATCTACTAGAGATATAGTAGACATCCTCAATAGGAAGATTCCTATTGCTGGCTTTGGTAATTCCTTTTATAAGACTGGGATTGATCCGGCATGGCAAGATGTAGCAAACTATATCGAAGCCTACCATCCGTGGTATCACTTTAGAATACAAGAGATCAAGAGTATTATTGGTCAGCAAACTCAGAAAAACATTTATCCTAATGCTGCTATGTATAGTGCAGTCTTATGTGAGATCCTAGGATTTAAGGAAGGCACAGAGATTTCTCTGTTCATCCTCGCCCGGATCCCTACATGGACAGACATGGTGGTAAATCAAAAGACTTAACATTAGCCCCAATAAGCCCTATAGTTGGGGCTATAGAAGATATTATTTTTTAGAAAGGAGGAAATATGAATACTGAAACTAATACCGAGACTGAAACAAAGGAACAAGTTCCTGCTATCCGTACCGATAGTGTTGTTGCGTATCTTAGTCAGCTTTCGGCTGGCTTAAGTCAGCTCGCATCTGGCATGAATACTATTGTAATGGATTTGAATATGCAAGTTGACAATATCAACGCATCATTAAAGAAGGAAACTACGAATGAACAAGAGCAAGTTAAAGAAGATGCCACAGTTTGTAACTGAAGTAGTCGAAGTTAAGTGGAGCAATCTACTTAAGCCAGACATTGCTTTCGGTGAGGCATCTGCCAACCATAACATTACTGTTGTCTTAGACAAGACACTTGATAAGGTTCTCAAGGATATCCTTAAGAAGTCAGGTGCTACTAAGATCAATGGTATCATGGAGAAGGATGGATTGCGTACCTTCAAGGCTAAGAGCCGAGTACATGTTGAGGAAGGTAAGTTCCCTTGTGTTGATTCACAGGCTACCCCAACCGATACCGTACCGTTTGGTGGAGATAAGGTAAGACTTAAGCTTTCACCATGTGTTATCACACGAGACAATAGTCTTAGTGTGTACTTAAATGGCATTCAGATCATTGAGAAGAATGCCAACAACATTACAGGTGGTTCAGGTTTTGATGCAGTAGATGGTGGCTTCGTGTCAACCGCTACTCCAACTAAGTCTGCACCAGCACTTGTTAATGTTGAGGAAACAGAGGATGAAGATCTCCCATTCTAATCAATGGAGATTTAATCTGAATCCAGTTGCCGCATCAAGACCTAGGGTCGGTAAATGGGGAGCGTATTACACAGGTACTTATAAAGAGTTCAGAGAGAAAGCAGCAGAGGTAGTATGGGATATTCTAGGTACAGACTTAGAACCCATGACTGGTCCTCTTGTTGTTGACATTGAACTCTATGTTAAGAAGCCTAAGGCTACTGAGTTAGACGCGCCTCGCCCTGATATTGATAACTTTGCTAAAGCTATACTTGATACAATGAACAAGAAGGTTTGGGAAGATGACTCTCAAATCATTTCCCTACATGTAACTAAGCAATGGGCAGCTACAGGTGAAGATGGTTACTTCACTCTGTCAGTAAGCAACCTATAACTGGTGTATTGATCGGTCTTAGTCCAAGCAGTCCGGCACTTGTTGACTGAGATAGATCCGTTGACTTTATTGTCACCACCATAGGAAGGGAGGGGGAGAAATCCCCCTTCCTTTTTTCTAAAGTAAAACACTTATCGGAGAAACAAAAGTATGATATACGAAGAGATGTCCGTAAAACACTTACTCAAAATGGGTAGTGATAATACCGTAGTAGATGCTGCTCGTGTTTCTTTTGCTAAGGAAGCAGCCAACTACACTGAGCTACAGAATGTAAAGCTTATTACTTATCTCGCTAAGCATAAGCATTGGAGTCCGTTTGCCCATTGTACCCTGCAGTTTCATATCAAGGCTCCGATCTTTGTTGCAAGGCAGCTAGCCAAGCATCAGGTTGGTTTCGCATGGAACGAAGTTAGTAGACGGTATGTAGACTACGAGCCTACCTTCTGGTCACCACAGAGTAACTGGAGGGCAGCAGCAGAGAACAAGAAGCAAGGCTCATCCTCTGAGTATGTGAAGGATAGCGCATTAGTACAACAGTGTTATAATGAATCAATCAAATCTTCTCTCAGTACTTACAAGCTCATGCTATATGAGGGTGTCTGTCCTGAGCAAGCAAGGACAGTACTACCACAGTCTATGATGACTGAGTGGTATTGGACTGGTTCACTCTATGGTTTCAACAGGGTATGTCAGCTCCGTCTTGACGAACACGCACAGGATGAGTGCCGACAAGTAGCCTTAGCAATATCTGATTGTTGTGCTAGAGCATTTCCCATATCATGGATGGCATTAAATGGATCGCTGGGTTAATTGTTGGCTATAGGTAGTAATAATTAGCAGACATAATCAAAAATTGTAAAGTATATTTAATGGATAAACTAAATGATTTAAAATTACATGGTACTTCTAATATGGAAGAAACTTTTAAACCAGATTTAATCACACTTCTACAAGAGGAACGCGATGCGGCTCGTATGGAACTACTAGCATACGATGCCTTGCATGGACGGATACCACTAAAGCAAGCAGCTAAACTAAGACAATGGGGATACCTAATAAAGGAGGATTCAATTGGCAAAAGATAAACCGTGGATCAAAGCTAAGAGGCGTGATCACACAACAGGGAATGGTAAGGGTGATAAGTACCGTCCGGTTGATCGTGAAATTTATGAAAAAAATTATGAAGCTATCTTTGGTAAACCAAAAGAAATAAATAAAGATGAACCTAAATGAACTCGAAGAACTGGTGTATGATTTGGCGGCACTTAGTCACAAGCTTGGGCGTATTGAAACAGATGGGACAACAAGTCAAAACAAGTACGATAAATTGGTTGACGAGCGTAACGATATCAAGGCATTAATTAAATCTGGCTTTAATCAAATGTCAGACAACACCACCTTAGGGTGGGGCAAGGGTAAAGATGAGTGAATTAGATGGATGGTTGCAAATGAATTTTCCTGTTGGTTCTTTTATAGTACACTCGGATGCTGCTGGTATTGGTGGTGATGATAGGTTGTACTTACGCATTCAGATGTCTAATAAGAATGTTAACTTTATTGTTTACGAATCTGAGGATCCTAATGGATATCGAACAGATGAAGATCAGGCTATAGCAAGCTTTTGTTTTAGCCCAGAGTTTCTTATCAAGCTAGCAAAGATCGGATCAATTGATTTAAATGAGTCTATTCCAAAGCAAGACTGAGTGTCCACGCTGTGTACAGAATGGTGCAGATCGTAGTGGTGACAACCTTGCAGTCTATGATGATCATGTGTATTGTTTTAAATGCAAGTATTACCGCTCTTCTAAAGGAACAGAGATGACAGATGAACTTACTACAACAACCCCTAAAGAATTTAAAGTGCTCACTGGTTCTTACATTGATCTTGAGGATCGCGGCGTTACGGAAAAGACTTGCCGCATGTATGGCTATCAGGTAGCCAAGATTAATGGCAAGGAAGTACACATTGCTAACTACTATCAAAGTGGTGAGCTATTAGGACAACACCTTCGCGGTCCTAACAAACAGTTTGCTTGGCGTGGTAGTGCCAAAGGTTTAGAACTCTTTGGTCAGAACCTATGGAAGGCAGGAGGCAAGCGGCTTATCATTACTGAGGGTGAGATTGATTGTATGACAGTCAACCAAGTACTCGGTGGTACATGGGCTGTCGTGTCTATCCCCAATGGTGCTACCTCTGCAGCCAAGTCTATCAAAGAGAATCTTGAGTTCATTAACTCATACGCTGAAGTTGTCCTATGCTTTGATATGGATGAGGCAGGACAGAAAGCTACTATGGAAGTTGCTGATCTACTTCCTCCGGGTAAGTGCAAGATTGCTAAGCTTCCATACAAGGATGCTAGTGAGTGCTACATGAATGCTCAGACCAAGCAATTGGTATCAGCACTATGGGAAGCACAACAGTATTCTCCTGATGAGATCATGCACATCTCTAAAGTTATTACAGACTCACAGTCTATGAACCATGCTCGTGTCTACCCCTTCCCTTACGATGGTCTATCAGAGTTCCTGATTGGTCAGCGTAGTGGAGAGATTACCCTATGGGCATCCGGTACTGGGTCTGGTAAGTCTACTATACTTCGTGAGCTTATGATGCATCACCTAGTAGAGGGTCGTAGTGTTGGGTGTATCATGCTTGAGGAATCTCCACAGGAAACTATGGATGATATGATTAGCTTGATACTTAACAAACCAGTCCGTGCTATTAGAGCAGGACGAATGATGAATGAATTGCGTACCATGCTTGGCAAGAAACAAATCAACATGGCTATGGTTGATGATCTTACTGATGAGGAGTACGCAGCAGCTAAGGCACAACTGTGTGGCACAAACTTCTATGTGTATGACCACTTAGGTAACAGTGCAATGGCTAATCTACTGGCTCGTATGGAGTTTATGGCAACCTCCCTTAAGGTGGATGTCATTGTGCTTGACCATATTACCGCTGCTGCTGCAGGACTTATGAGTATGCAGACTAAGGATGTCGAGGGTGGTAACTCAGAGCGTATCATTATTGATACACTCATGAAGGAACTTCGTGCTATTGCTGTGCGTACAGGTGTGCATGTAGACATCGTATCACAACTCAAGAAGAGTGACAAGGCATACGAAGAGGGTGACCGTATTACCCTGCAAGATCTGCGTGGCTCAGGTGCATTGGCATCTGTACCTAACACAGTCATTGCTTTGGAGAGAGATCGACAGAACACAGACGAGAAGATTGCTAACACCACACTAGTTCGTGTACTCAAGAATCGTTTGACTGGTCGAGCAGGTATTGCAAGTACATTATATTATGACCATGTGTCAGGCAGACTAGAAGAAATTGGATTCGCTATTGCTGAGGATGGCTCAGTAGTATTTGAACCACAACAACAGGAGTTCTAATGAAAGTATGTGTACTTGATATTGAAGGAAATGGTTTAGCTGAGTTGATATTAGATTCTAAAGGTAATCCTCACAAGGAAGTTACTCGTGTATTATGTGCAGCTACCAAGATTCCTAATCAAGAACCAGTACTTTGGTTAGAACATCAGATGCCTGAGCTTGTAAATTACCTCAAACAATTTGATGTTATTATCGGTCACAACATCTTGGGGTATGACTACCCGGTCATGCGTAGGCTGTACAATATGGCTATGCCTAAGCGTATTGTTGATACACTGATCATCAGCAAGCTAATGCATCCAGACATCAACACCCACCCATTCAAAGACAACTCACTCAAGTCATGGGGTATACATCTTAACTTTCCTAAGTCAGAGTATACCTTGGGCTGGACTAGTTACAACCTAGAGATGGGCAAGTACTGTCAGCAGGACACTCGACTTGGCGAAGCTATCTTCAATAAACAAAAGAGTTTTATATCAGACAACAAAAATATTGTAGCCTTTGAGCATACAGTATCTACAATTTTAATGGAGCAAGTGTGCAATGGATTTAATTATGACCTTGATGCCGGAGAAGAGTTGTATAAAAACCTTATGCTGGAAAAACTTGGTATCGAAGATGAAATGCGTCAAGTCTTCCCTGACCGGATTATCATTAGACATTCGCCCAAGACAGGCAAGAGACTCAAAGACAAAGTAGATACCTTTAACCCCGGTTCTCGACAACAAATAGCTAACCGTCTTATCGAAAGATATGGATGGAAACCACAAGAAACTGAGAAGGGAAACCCAAAGGTAGATGAATCCGTGTTGGCTGTGTTAGACTATCCAGAAGCAAAGACACTCGTAAAGTATTTCAATGCAATCAAGTTAATGGGTATGGTTGAGGACTGGAACAGTCGATCAATCAATAGTCGAGACAAGCGTATACATGGCAACATCAATCCACAGGGTGCAGCGACAGGTCGTTGTACTCATAGTCAGCCCAACATAGCACAGGTAAGTGGTGATCACAGAGCAAGAGAACTCTGGCTATGTGATCCCAAGCAGGTGTTAGTTGGTGCTGACTTGTCGGGGTTGGAGCTTCGTATGCTTGCTCACTTCATGGCTAAGTATGACAACGGTGAATATGGTAAAGTACTCCTAACAGGAGACATTCATACACACAATCAGAAGGCAGCTGGACTCAGCTCACGAGCATTAGCAAAGTCTTTTATCTATGCGTACCTCTATGGTGCGGGTGACAAGAAGATTGCTTTAGTTTGTAGTTGTAGTATTGGTGAGGCTAGAGGATTACGAGAACGCTTTCAGAAAGAAATCCCTGCCCTTACTAAGGTGCAGGACATGGTAAAGTATGAAGCACTCAAGCACAAGGGTGTACTCCTGCCTGATGGTAGGCGTGTACCCGTGCGTAGCGAACACGCTGCCCTCAACACCCTGCTGCAGGGTTCAGGAGCCATCGTAAGCAAGTACTGGATGGTCGAGGCGTTCAAGGCTATCAAGCCAGCAGGAGCCAAGCAGTTGGCTTATGTGCATGACGAACTACAGTACTCATGTCCGGCAGATACTGCCGATGTATTTGGTAAGGCTGTTACTGCCGCTGCTACTACAGCAGGTGAGATGTTAAAGATGAATATTCGTATTGATGCAGAGTACTGCATTGGTAAGTGCTGGGCTGATACACATTAAGGAGACACATGTCTAAGTTAGAATTATATATTGCTGGTCCTATGAGAGGATATCCTAACCATAACTTTGAGGCTTTCTATAAGGCTGAGAAGAAGTGGACTAAGAATCCTGCGGTAACTAAGATACACAATCCCGCTAAGATGGATGAAGATGAGGGGTTTGATCCCTCTACTGTTGAGGATTCATTAGATCATCTTCGTGCTTGCATGAAGCGTGACATTGATGCTATCCTTCAATGTACTGGGATGGTAATGCTCTGTGGTTGGGAGCATTCGGAAGGTGCGAGGGTTGAACATTCACTAGCTACATATCTAGGGATGCCGATCTTCTATGAAAGTTAATGGAAGAATTGTATTCTACAACTTCAAGAAGGTACAAGGGTGGCGATACTATGCCATTCGTGTACTATCTTGGAGCCGTCATACTCATGCTCACATTGAGTTTGATCTAAGTATACCATTTGCTTTTGTAGTGGTAGATCGTAAGCCAGTAAAGGTAATGAGACTTGCCAATCTTAAACAACTAAAGATAAGCAAGTACTATGAGTTTGATCTAGGATCTATAGACATGAGTGAAGAAGATATTACTTTTGCTTACAAATATAAACCACTCAATAGTTATAAGCTGCTAGTGTATACACTCATAGGTAAACACATTGGTATGAAACAACCAACCAATTGTATTACTTTTATATGTGACTATTTAAAATTCAAAGGTTGGGATACACCCAATCTGTTCAATCCTAAACAACTATGGGAAAGCTTACATGATAACGATAATGATCGGTGGACAGGCAAGAGTCGGGAAGACAACACTAGCAAAGTGGATCAGTGAGTACGCTTATAACAATAAGTATACACCAGTGATTGTTCCCTTTGCTGCTGCCCTTAAGGAAGAGGCGGCTAAGAAGGGATACACTAAGGATACCAATCAAGAAGAGTATCGTGAGTTCTGTCAGACCCTTGGCTCTACTATGAGAGAACAAGATCCAGACTACTGGGTTAAACAATTCCGTATTAGGATTAAGAAACTGTATGAGGAAGAACAAGCTGCCCTAAAGGCTGACCCATCTATCTGGCATGAGAAGGTTGTCATTGTAGATGACTGCCGCTATACCAATGAGATCGCTGCTGCTCGTGACATCCGTGCTCTTACAGTCTTTGTATCAGCAGGTGAGCGTGAACTCCCTGAGGAGTTTGCAGAGTGGAGAACACATGAGTCTGAAGCACTAGCAATTGCTATTGAGACAGGCAACAAACAATATGAAGATATGTTTCACTACACTCTAAAGAATGATGAGAGTGAGGCAGCATTCAAAACTAAGTGTAATACAAAGTTTGATGAATGGTTTCACCTACTCTCCGAATCAATGTTAGATGATTTGTGTAACTGTGAGCTGTGCCTATCCTCAAGAGAAGACAGACTACCTGATGGAGATACTGTGTTCAAAGAGATCATGGAAATTTTTATAGATAAGGAAGACGATGATAAGCCAACCAAGACCTGATACTGCTGTGCTTGACGGAGACATCATTGCCTATCGTGCTGCCTTTTGGGCAGACCAAGAAGGCATTGAGTACCTTGCGGAGCGCATCGAACATGATGTCAAGGCATGGACTCCAGTAGGAGTAACGAAAGTATATGTGGCTATCTCCTGTGATCGTAAGGATAACTTTCGTAGACAAGTGTGGGAACCATATAAAGCTCATCGGGATGTGAAGAAACAAGCACCAGATTGTTTATCATATGCTGTTGATTTAATTAAACAGAACGACATACTCTTTGTTCCTACCCTAGAGGCTGATGATATTATGGGACTTATGGCTTCAGGCAATAAGGCTATTGCCGTAACCATTGACAAGGATCTCCGGTCTGTACCGGGGTGGCATTGGAACCCAGACAAAGAAGTTAAACCGCTGGAACTTGATACTTATACCGCTGACTTTAACTTCCATAAGCAATGGATCATGGGTGATACGACTGATAATATCCCCGGTATCTGGAAGTGGGGACCTGCCAAGGCAGAGAAGTGGCTTAAGTATGTCCATCCAAGGAACTGGACAGCCGCCGTATTGGCAGCTTATGACCAAGCTAAGCCTCAGGATATGGATAGATATGGATATGATTACTGTCTCGCTATGGCTAGGTGTGTACGCATCCTTAGACATGGTGAATATAACAAGAAAACTAAGTCCGTACTATTGTTTGACCCAATAGTTGGGGCTACTAAGAGTGATACTCAAGGGAACACTAATGAACACTGATGTAAACCAATACAACACTGAGTCTTTAACTATTGCTAATCAAAACAATTACAATACTTCTACTTATATCCATAGTGATTCTAAGATCCCTATGGTACTCCATGATAGAGACTGTGCTCCAGCCTACCATACCAAGGGTGCAGCCGGAGCTGATCTTAAGATCACTACGGACACTACGCTACTCCCCGGAGTAGTAACTAGAGTACCTACAGGGGTTAGCTTAGCTATCCCTGAGGGCTATGTAGGTTTACTCTTTATGAGATCAGGTCTTTCTAACAAGGGAATCAACTTAGCCAACTCAGTTGGTGTCATTGATTCTGATTATCGTGGTGAGATTTGGTTACCACTTATTAACAATTCAACAATAATACACACTCTTAAACGGGGTGATCGTGTTGCACAGATTGCCTTCATGCCCGTTACACAGTTCTCGTTTGTCTCTGTAGATAAACTTCCTAATACTGTGCGAGGCGAAGGTAAGTTTGGAAGTACAGGAGTCTAATGGATACATTTCAAAAGTTTATTGCTATCAGTCGTTACAGTCGTTGGCTTGATAAAGAAAATCGTAGAGAGACTTGGGATGAGACTGTCGATAGGTGGTGGAATTACTTTACTGGTAAAGCCCCTGTCCTTCTGACACGGACAGATATCAGAGATGCTATCCTTAATCTAGAAGTACTGCCAAGTATGCGTGGGTTGATGACCGCAGGTCCAGCATTGGATCGTGATCATACTGCCCTATACAATTGCTCATACATTGAGATTAATAAAACAACTTCCTTCTCTAACCTCATGTACATTCTTATGTGTGGTACTGGAGTAGGCTATACGGTTGAGCGTAGATGCACCGACAAACTTGGGACTATCCCAACAATACATAAGATGTTTGATACAGTTATGTTTGTTGAGGATAGCCGCGAGGGTTGGTGTGATGCACTTAACAATCTACTTGACAATCTTTACAAGGGTATCCACATTAAGTGGGACACAAGTAAGATTCGTAAGTCAGGTGAAAGACTAAAGACCTTTGGTGGTAGAGCAAGCGGTCCTGCCCCACTAGAAGAAGTCTTTAGATTTGTAGTACAGACATTCTATTCTGCCCAAGGTCGTAGACTTACGCCCCTTGAGTGCCATGATATCTGCTGCAAGATTGCTCAGTCAGTCATTGTGGGTGGTGTACGCCGCTCCGCTATGATCTCTCTAAGCGATCTAGCAGACCGTGAGATGGCTACTTGCAAGAGTGGTGCGTGGTGGCAAGCCTCAAGTCATCGTGCCTTAGCAAACAACTCAGCCATCTACAATGGTAGACCATCAATGGGTCAGTTCCTCGAAGAGTGGACAGACTTATACAACTCCCATAGTGGAGAGCGTGGTCTTTGTAATCGTGATGCAATGAAGGACATTGCAGTCAAGGCAGAGCGTGGTGAGGATCATTACTATGGGACTAACCCATGTAGTGAGATCATCCTACGCCCTAATCAATTCTGTAATCTATCTACTGTTGTTGTCAATGCAACTGATACACAAGAGTCGTTAGAAAAGAAAATTGAAATGGCTACCATCATTGGTACTATCCAAAGCATGTTTACTTACTTCCCTTACCTATCAAAGGATAAGACATGGCAGGATAACTGTGAAGAAGAGAGACTGCTTGGTGTATCCATGACAGGTATCTTTGACAACAAGTTAATGTCCGGTCTACTGGGACATGGCAGACTTAAGTATGTCCTTGAGGATCTACGAGAGACAGCCATCAAAACTAACCTTGACTGGTCTAAGAAGCTAGGTATCAATCCAAGTAAATCAATTACTTGTATTAAACCAGAAGGTACAACTTCATGTCTTGCTTCGTCAGCCAGTGGATTACATCCCCGGTATGCTGAGCATTACTTTAGAAGAGTCCGTATCGACAAGAAGGATCCACTCTACTTCATGATGAGAGATGCCCAAGTACCAGTAGAAGATTGTGTAATGAATTCAGATTCAACTGCAGTCTTTACCTTTGTTCAGGCTGCTCCATCGGGATCACTAACTCAGAATGAACTATCAGCTATTGATCATCTTAACTTATGGTTAACTTATCAAGAGCACTACTGTCAGCACAAGCCAAGCATTACTGTTAACTATGCTGACAATGAGTTTCTTCCTGTAGGTCAGTGGGTGTGGGATAACTTTGATAAGATTTCTGGTATATCTTTCTTACCTAAGTCTGATCATGTATATGCACAAGCTCCCTTTGAATCTATATCGCTAGAAACATATAATAAATTTCCAGTTATAGATGTAGACTTTAACAATCTATCTCTCTATGAAAAGACTGATACAACAACATCATCTCACACCTTAGCCTGTACTGCAGGAGCTTGTGAGATAATTGATCTAAGGGGATAAACAATGGCAAGACAAAGACAAACATTAGCTGGAGCAACAACAGCTCTTGCAAATTACAATACACAACTAACAGAACTAAATACAGATATTTCTGGTGTGCAGGGTGGTATTTTAAACATGGCAGATGTAGGACAAGGATCCTACTATAGTACTACTAAAGAAACTGCTCTGACCAAACAAGACTTGCCTAACTTTTCGGATATTTATAACCCGATGTATGCAAAGATGAAAGATGTTCGATTTACTGTAGGTGATGATATAACTACAGCAAACAACGATGCTGCTTTCTATGTCTTTAATCCAGAGACTGAAGCAAAAAGACAAACCGATATGCAAATTGATGTTGTTTCTAAACAGAACGAAGAGTTTGAACAGCAACAGCAACGCATTACTGAGTTTGTAAAACAATCAGGCGAAGCACAAATGGCTGGTGTTTTAGACCAATACCTTGCATCAGTAACAAAGAACGCAAACACAGGTGTTATTAAAAGCACAGATGCTGACTTTGATATAAACGCATATGCAGCAGCTGGCAATAGAAACAGAAGTTCTAGTATAGTTAATGGAAATAAAATTTATAGCTATAAAGCATCCGAAGAAGTGGCTGCTGCTAGACTACAGGCTTTTAGAGATGCAGAAACCCTGCGCTTTAGATCCGATCCTACTATACAAACAGCTCAGGCTACTATATATGCAGCAACACTTGCCGAACAGCGAAAAGAACTAGAAAAAAAAATTACTGATGCTGCTAACGCTGTAAAAAAACTCACACAAAAGCAACTTGACGCTGCAATTAAGGCTGCACAGAAAGCAAATAGAAACAGATGATTACTAATATTGAACAAGCAAAAATGCGTTTAACTATTTCGGCACCAATAGATCTCCCTGAAGTTAAGCAGTTAATCAAAGATCTTTATAATCAAATAGAAGAATTAAAAAATGAGATCAGAAAAGTATCCGAGAATAGATCCAGACCTGATAAAAATTCTGGAAGAACTGTACAAGCCCCTTGAATACGATGCTGACTGTGAAGAAAGCAAGTTTGCAAGACGATCTGCATTTAGAGCAGGGCAAATAGAAGTCGTAAACAAATTAAAAGCTGTGCTAAAGCAACAGCAAGGAGGCAAGTAATATGGGTGGAAGCCCTAGTATTAGTGGTGGTATGACATACAAAGAACAAAAGCAGTTAATGGAAGACGAACGCAAATTCCAAAAGGAACAAGAAGAAGAGCGTAGAAAAGCAGCAGAAGATTCCGAGACTCGCCGTGTTGCTAGAGAAGCTATTGCTATGGCTAGAACCAAGGCAGATGAGCAAGCAGCAGTCCAGACATCCACTGCTGCAGAACAAGAAGCAATTATGGAAGCTCAGTCACAGTCTGAAGCACAGAGTACTAGAGGTATTCAAGGTGGTAACGCTAAGGCATTAGATTTTTATTCCGCATTATATAATGGTGTATCTACATAAAGGAGTGTAAATGAAAAACAATCTTGTTGAACGCTTCCGAATGTTAGATGCAATGCGAACATCTAAACTATACCGTGCTCGGCTATGTGCCGCACTAACTGTTCCAAGTCTTCTTCCACCTTCGGGTTGGACGGAAGAGATGGAACTACCACAGCCAACATCCTCTGTTGGTGCGAGAGGTGTGACTTCATTAGCTAGTCGAATGCTGTCAGCAATGATGCCTTTGAATGACACACCCTTTTTTAAATTTGGTCTTCGGTCTGGTGTAGAACCAACCGCAGAAATTGGACAGTATCTTGAGACTATGAGTTATCAAGTCTATCGCAAACTTATTGGTACTAACCTAAGAGAAACAATCTTTCAAACAATTCAAAATTTAATTGTAGTTGGAGATTGTTTAGTACATGAGATGGATGACTTTAAGTTTAGAGTTACTCGTCTAGATAACTATGCTGTACAGCGTACCGTTGCTGGAGATGTCAATGAAATTATTCATATTGAATATGATCTTGTAGATCCAGAGGCAATTAGCCCATACTCCTCTTTACCCGAATCCGCTAAGAGAGGTTACAAAAAAACATATTGTCAATATCTCAAGGAGGACAATCTATGGAAGTACACAAAGGAAGACGAAAATGGGAACCTACTGACAAGCGGTGTCTACGAAGTATGTCCTGTGACGGTACTACGGTGGTACGGCATACCCGGAGAAAACTACGGGAGATCGCACTGCGAAGATATCCTAGGCGACCTATCAAGTCTTGATGGTTATACTAAGGCATTGCTTGATGGCATGGCAGCAGCCTCAGCCTTCTGGATGGGTATTGATCCATCTGGTATTACTGAGGTAGATGATGTTTCTGATGCACCCAATGGCTCATGGATTCCCGTGAGACAAGCCGATGTGTTCGTACTGTCACCATCACAGACAATGAACCCACAGATCTCAGCCGCTCAGACCGCTGTTGAAACTATGCGTAGAGAGATTGGTCAGGCATTCTTAATGTCTGCCTCCTCACTACCAAGTGGCGACCGCGTGACTGCTACTGCTGTTCGTATGATTGGTTCTGAACTTGAGACAGTCTTAGGTGGAGCATTCAGTGCTATCGCTAGAGATCTCATGGAACCAATTGTCAAGCGATCTGTATTTTTAATGATTGAAAACGAAGAACTTGATACAAGAATGTATGAACAGTTCTTTGATGATGAAGGTGTATTATCTATTGAAGTAATTACTGGTCTTCAAGCCCTAAGTCGTGACACTGATTTGCAAAAGCTTATGCAGATGGGCGAGATGGTTCGCAATCTACCTGAGCAAGCAGCCGCTGCATTTAAGTGGGAAGAATATGCTAGAGCATTGATTACTTCTCTTGGTTTCGATGCCCGTAATTGGGTACGATCAGCTGAAGATATTCAGCAAGAGCAGATGATGATGCAACAGCAACAGGCTCAACAGCAGATGACTCAGGCTTCTACACAAGCAACTGCTGGAGCAATGGGTAATATCATGGCACAAGCAGGACAACAGGATCTCGCACAAAATGGTGGACAAGGTATCATGAATGTTCTACAGAACTCAGGTGCTGATATGTCTGCATTTACAGGAGGACAACCTAATGGCTAAGAAAGTTAATAAGGCTAGTATGCCTTGCAATAAACCTCGCAAGTCTCCTAACCCTGCTAAGAAGCGGGTTGTAAAAGCTTGTGCTAATGGGCAAGAAAAGATCATTCATTATGGGGCAGCAGGTTATGGTAACAACTATAGTACTGAAGCTCGTAAGTCTTTCAAGGCTAGACATAAGTGTGACTCAGCAAATAATAAACTCACTGCTAAATACTGGGCATGCAAAGACCTATGGGGTGGACCCGGTAAGTCTAAGACATCATGTCCCAAGAATAGAAAATGTAAGTAACATGGCTAAAGCTAAATCCATGTGTACAGCCAAGGGTGTTGCCGCTAAGAAAAGTAGTAAAAAAACAAAATGGTAGATAAAGGAAGTTAGTATGACGCAGCGCAATCGAACATGGGATTCAGATCTACCAAATTGGACACTAACAAGAAATCGTACTCTTCCTCCAGTAGGAGGCGATGGTTCTACCTTATCATTAGATTTTAGTAGAGGAGTAATAGATCCACGAGTTAAGTATAGTAGATCAGGTATTGCAACAGGTATTAATGCAAGTGGTTTTGTTAATTATGTTGTTCAAGATCAGCCTCGCTTTTCTTATCAACGAATTGGTAATACTTTTGTATCCCAAGGTTTGATAGTTGAACAACAATCTTCTAATCTACTAACTGGTAGTCAGACTTTTGCTACCTCAGGTGGAGCCACATACCTTTGGACTGATGTAAACATCACTAGAACTGCTGGACAAATCTCACCTGATGGTACTGCTAATGCTATTCGCTTTACAGCTAATGCTGCCAATGCAACTCTTACTCATGGTCTTGCTACGGCAAAGCCAAACACACAGCGTGTATGGTCAGCATGGATTCGACGCGTAAGTGGCACTGGAGACTTTCAAGTTTCCCACACCATTGGTTCTCCAACATGGGGAACAGTTGTCATTACTAGTGAATGGGTTCGATATCAAGGATTAACTAATGCAACTCAACAACAGATTGCATTCCGTATTGTTAACAGTACTGACTCAGTTGAAATCTGGGGAGTACAACTTGAGACTGGAACTGTTGCCTCTTCATATATACCTGTAACATTAACTTCTCTAACAAGAGGACAAGATCAAGCAATTATAAAAGATGGGGATTTTACTTCATGGTTTAAACAAGATGGTACATTGGTTATTAATTATTTCCGTGGTGTAGTGGGTGCTGGAGATCGTACTGTTATTAGTATTGGTGCTTTGGAAAATGCATTTATACAACTTAGACATGCTAGTGGTTCTGTCAATAGTACAGTCTTCTGGACTTATGGTGGTATCACTGTTGCAGGACTAACTGGTAATTTAAATAAAACAGCTATTGCCTTTGAAAGTGAACCATCAATAGTCCGTATCTCTACAAATAGTAGCGTACCTGCTATTGGTGTAACAACTGATTTCTTCTTTAGTGAAGTTTTAGTCAATAATCCATATATGAATATTGGTTCTATGGCAAATTTAGTTCCAACTTCATTTACAAGTTTTTTAAACAGTGGTATCCAATCAATTACTTTCTATCCACAAGTCTTTACAGACCAAGAACTACAAGATTATACAAAGGCATAACATGGCAAAGAAAACATATAAATGTAACTGTGGTAAGACCACTACATGTACGGGTAAAGACGCTACAAAGATAGTATACCCCAAAAAGAGTAAATAAATATGCCGTTTAAATCACAACAACAACGCAAATTTATGTATGCTACTAATCCCAAACTTGCAGCCAAGTTTGAGAAAGAAACTCCTAAGGGTAAACTACCTAAAAGAAAGACAAAAAAGAAATGATTCATACACACACAATGACACAACTCAAGACAGTCCAAGAGCCAATGAAGCTCCTGTCTACAACCAACCTTATCAATGTAGCCATTCCGGGACTCAGTGATGATGTTCCTGCAGCTACAATGCCAGTAACTAATGGAAATGGCGTAGTCTTTCCAACCTCAACATTAAATTATATCAAGATTATTCCGATGTTTTCATCAACACTCGCAGCTGGTCAAACCATGCGCGTTACTGGTTATTCAAAAACTAATGATGGTGCTTTCTTTGTACCACAGCTATTGTACTTTGGTACTGTTTCTGCAATAAATTCAACATATACTGCAACAACTATTAATAGTCAGAGTATGTACTCTGTTGCTACCCATGCTAAAACCGAAGGTGATGCTAAGGTTTACCTTGCTACCTCTGGTCAGTCCACAGCTTCACTCTTGATTGATACCCTTGGGTGTCAGTTTATTAAGATTGACTTTGCGGCTACTGCAGCTGGTGGTGGAGGTGCAGGTTTGTGTAATGCTTTTATAGGATTCATCTAATGTATCGTAATAGAGTAAAATCATTAACAGAAATAGATGAAACATTTACTGGTCCCTTAGTTTATGGCAGTAACCGAGCAGCTGGATTTTTAAAAGATCTTATTGCCAGAACTAACAGTCTAGATATTATCATCTTTGGTGATAGTAATACTGGATCAGCTCTTGCTGGTGGATATGGATATCAATCAGGTATAGCTGAAGCATTAAATAACCTAAATATTCCATGTTATGGTACTTCTCTTGCTCCATTTATTGATCGAAGTTCTTCTGGAGCATCACGATTTTACGGCAATTGGCGTGGAACTGTTTCAACTATTGCTAAAGATGCAAATTTCAAGTCCGGGTTACAAGCCTCAACTAGTGCTCCTACAGATGCAAATGCTCTTCCCTATGCAGTATGGAATACAGGAACTGTTTTAACTTCGTATGGATCATCAACTGTCCAAGGAAGTTTAACGGGAGTAACAATTACTAATACTGGTGGACAGTTTCAATGCACTTCTGCTTATTTACAAGTTAATCAGCAGGTAAATATAGCTGGAACACTAAGCGTTGGTGGTGGAAATGGAACTATCACTGGATATACAAGTCCAAAAACTTATTACATTGTTGCAACTAATGGAACAACTACATTTACATTATCAGAAACCTATAATGGATCAGCAATTGTAACTACAGCTGGAACCACAACAGGTTTAACTTTTGGATCGCAAGCAGACTTTAATGACTGGCTGTATATGCCAACTACAACAGATGTTTATAAAACTACTGGTGTAAATATTGATGAAACCAATCCATTAGCAGCAAGCGGAGTTGTAAACTTCTTACGAGTTCGATATGGAAAAGTACCTAGTGGTGGTAATTTTGTTCCATTAGTATTTAGTGGTGGTTCAGCAAATGCATTACCACATTTATTTAGTGGTGCATCAACATCAATGAGTGCTGCGAGTGGTCAGCCAACCTTTGATTTGTATGAAGCATCCTTCACTGCAAATGGTAAAGGACATACAGCAAGCGCACTTGGCTATAATTATCCAAGTGGTACGATCTTTAGTAAAGGACCGGGAGCGTTGTTTTGTCAGTCTCTTTATCGTCAATCAAAGGGTTGGGCAGTACACTCACATGCATATCAATCAGGCGATGATAGTACTCGTATTGCTCTGTTAGTTACTGACACTTCTACAACATGGATTGGATATCAATTACGCGAAATGCGCGAACGACAAATTGCTGCTGGTGGTGCTAATTGTGGTCGCGTATTGTTGTTTGTCCATAGCGGAATTAACGGTGCTGACACTGGTTCGACTTGGACTGCCGCCCATATTGCAATATGGACTAAATATAAAGCAGTATGGTCTTCGCTTGGATATCCACCAAGTGATCTAGCAATTATCTCTATTGTTGGTGTCCCAAGTAATACATTAGATACAAGCGGCTCCGGAACAACTAGCAATCTTGTTGCTGTCCGTGCTGCGGCAAATGCAATGGTAATAGCTAATCCAGATATGACGGTTGTAGATATCAAAGCTATACTACCATATAAAGCATTAACATACGGAACAGGAAATGCATCATACTATCAACGATTTAAAAACTCTCCAAATCAAGGAGCAGATATAACTGTACATTTATCTGGAGGAGCAGTTGATAGTTCTGGTCCATTTACAGCAACCGTTACAACAGCAAGTTCTATTAAACTAACTGGAACATCAGCAGTAACTACTGATGGTTATTGGGTTGGAGCTAGATTGAGTATTCAAACAATTGGAATTGTGGGTGTTGCAATTGGAGCAAGTGGAGTATTTACTACTTCAACATCAATGGCTGGAAATCTTACTGTTAATCAACAGGTTGGTATTTCTGGAACTAACACAAGTGGAGGAGCAGTAACAAATGGTGTGTACTACATTACTGCAACTAATGGAACAACATCATTTACTCTATCTGCTAGTGGTGGCGGACCTCCAATTACAACTACCGCCGGAACTCCAGTTGGTTTGACATTCACCTATTACGGAAACAGTGCATATCAAGATGCATATGTTACTGAATACAAAGGTTCAGATCAAACTGCAACGGTAGCTCAGTGGGCAGGTGGTCAACCTGCAACCGGGCATAATATTTCTTATAATATTGCTCGTAAATATCCATCGGATGGATATACTGTTGTTAGCCAAGCAATTTTATCGTCATTAGTTTGATAATAAATATTTTAATATAATAAGAAAGGAACACTATGAAAAAGAAACCAGCTAAGAAGATGATGATGGATAAGAAGATGGACAAGAAGATGGCAGTTAAGAAAGCCGCTTCCAAGAAGAAGCCTTATTAAATTTAACGAAAGATACACAATATGAATGAAGAGACTCCCGATATGATGGAACAATCCTCCGAGACTCCAGTCATGTCTTCGGAACAATCTCTTACATCGACTCCAGAGGATGCTCAGCTTGCTCGTGAGAAAGTAGCCTTTGATGCTTATGTAAGAAACCAAGGTATGGCTGTTCCTGAAAACTTCAAGGATGCCGGAGCTTGGTTTGAGAGTTTAAAGACTGCTCAAAAAGGATACACTCAGTCACGACAAGAAGTCGCAGACCTGAAGAAGAAGTATGAACAAAACCCGTCAACTGCTAATCCAGTTGCGGGACAGCCTGTGGTAGAACCTGTGAAGGAAGTAATTCCTTTGTTACCAGAGGTCTTAAAGATTCCAGAGAACAAGGTTGAAGAGGTAGCCAAGGTAGAAAACATCCCGGCATCCTCAGATGATTGGAAGCAGTGGACCATTGAGTTCACGGCTAACAATGATCTTTCGGCTGAGACATTGGAAGTCATTAAGAAGAAGACTGGTCTTCCTGATTATGTTGTTAATGAATATATGCAGGGACAGAAGGCTAAGATTGAGATGGCTTATACTAAGGCATCTGAGTTAGTTGGTGGTCGGGAAGAGTTGAGTAAACTCTTTGTCTGGGCTAGCAAGAATCTCAGTGCTGCAGAACAGGCTTCAGTCAATCAGAACCTAGCATCGGCATCTTGGGATGTAGCCCTCTATGGGCTTCAGGCTAAGTATGCTAAGACCACACAGACAAGCAAGGGTGCAGAACCCAAGCCAACCGCAAGAGGGCAAATCCCTATTGCATCAACGCAACAAGGACTCACTGGTTATCAAACCAAGCGTGAGTTCTCTGCTGAACGAAACAACCCTAACTTTAACAACAATCCAAAGTTTAGGGAATATGTTGAACAGCGAATGATGCGTACAAATTTCTCTAATCTACCCAAGTAATCCGTCTTTCGAGACACCGGATTATTTCTGAAGTCCCATGATAAGCAAAGCCCCCATATGGTAATGGCTGGCTTTCATGGGACTTCACTCGACTACTAGACTCTTTTTGAACAATCGAAAGGTTGAGTTCATTTTAGTCTCAAATAAAAAACAAGTTTCTATTTTAAGGAGAAACACACATGGCATTTCAGACAAGCTCCGATAATATCGCAGCAGCAAATTTTTCATTACCCCGTACTACTGCATCCGCAGGTCCCGATGGAACCGGAACTAATAAGCTTTGGCTCCCACTGTGGTCTGGCGAAGTTATTAATGCATATGATCAATACAATATGTTTGAGAATATGATCACCACTAAGAGTCTTACTGGTGGTTTCTCATATGAGTTCCCTATGACGGGTACCGTTGACCTTCGTCCATCGTGGGATGCAGGTGTGGAACTCATGGGTGGTAGCTCAGCAAGCAGTTCCATTAAGGTTCAGCTTGATAACCGCCCTATGGCAGCTCACTTTGAAACTGATAACATTGATATGCTTATCACTCAGTGGGACTATCGTTCTGAACTGGCTCGTCAGGCTGGCTTGCAGCTTGCTAATACCCGTGATAAGCAGCTGGCAATTGCTCTTGCAGCTGCTTGCGCGGTTCCTCAGCTTACCGGAACCGTACCGAGCGGAGGTGATGCTCGTGGTGTTGCAGCGGCAGCATTCCAAGCACCAGCAGTAGTTAGCACTAGCATTGTTGCTTCTGCTGCTACTGAAACTGAGTGCTTAAAGGTTCTGCAGGAAATTGAGAATTATCTTGTTGTCTGCCAAGAGAACGATATTGCAGTTACTGATGTATACTGCGTTGTTACTCCAAAGGTATTCCAAGTCATTCGTGCGCTTGGTATTCCAAGAAGCCCAAGTATCTTGGCTGGCTCCACTGTTGTTGGTAGTGCTTTCGTTAATAACCCAATGTTTACTGGTGCCGATGAATATGGTGCTGGTGCTCCGATTTCAGTGGGTATGAATCAAATGACTGATAGTCTTGATTACATGGGTGTCAAGATTGTTAAGACCAATCACTTGCCTAAGACCAATCTTAACATCACTGCTAACAACATTGGTAGTGGTAAGTATAACTTAAACTGCGCTGCTACTGCAAATGCAGCTGGTGCAAGCGGAGCTAATCAGGGTTTTGAAACTCTCTTTAGCTTCTATGGTATTATCTTCCAGACTAACGCTGTTGCTGGTCTGTCTTTACAGGGCATGAAGGTTGACACGGTTCAGGATGTTCGCCGTAACACCCAGTTCACGGTTGCTAGCATGCTTAAGGGTACTGGTATCGTTCGTCCAGAAACTTGCCGCGCTCTTATCTCCGGCTCTGGTTCGACTGTTACCCGTGCCGCACTTGTAGCGCATTTCGAGAGTGCAAGTGTTAAGTCCGCTACAGCAACTGATGCTGGTGCAACGGTTAACACCAACTTTGCTAACGGCTTCGGCGGTGAGTACGCTCAGGCTTAATGATTAATTTTATCTTTTACTCTGTCTGCGAATTTTTATCCGCTGATTAGTAGGAGGTGATCGTTTATCTACCCCCGGCTCCCTTAAGTGGGAGCCGGTGGGTTTTTTCTAACAACTAAAGGAGGCTACTATGGGCTTAATAACTAAGCTACAGGCAATTAATCAAATGCTACTGGCTTCAGGTGAGAACCTTGTAGCTGACCTTGAGGGTGAGTCGGGTATTGATACTGGTATTGCTGACACCCTACTTGAACAAGCAAGCATTGACCATCAACTCAGAGGTCTTGCTAGTAATAAATTTATCCGTAAGTTTGAACTTACAACCAATGGCTACATTGTTTTACCTACTCCAGATTCTGATGAGTCTGGTATCTTAGCCGCTGAGTTATTATCACAACACCAAAATGAGGATAATTTAATAATCAAAGCAAGAATATTAAACAATGCATCTCCTGCTCGTATGTGGAATGTAACAGACAATACCGATATTTGGGAATCTGCTAAAGGTCCTTATTATATTGAATTCACAATGAAGCTACCTTGGGAGAACCTAGAGACTTCAGTACAGAGAGCCATCATGGCTACTGCTATGCGTCACTACCAGAGTATTACTCAGGGTGATGAAGCAACTGATGCCTTCTTGGGATACCAAGAACAACTCTTTACACTTAAGAGTAGAGCAGCAGATGTTAATGACAAGAAGAAAAACATCTTTGACAGCAACAACATGCTTAGAGATGTTGCAATGCGTACTCGTTATTTTAGTGATCCTAATCGGTTTAGATACTTTCGCAGTGGAGGTTTTTAATGGCTATTCGCAGACGAAGCCCACAGAGTGGCTATGCCTCAACCAAACTTCCTGTCTTCACAACTAACTCTGTTGGTAGACAGTCGCCTAATAGACGGCAACCAAACGAAGCAGAAAATATTGACAATGCTTTAGTTTCCCTAGAGCGTAACTTTGAGAAACGACCCGGCTTTGAGATTGTACCGCAGAAGTCTGCAGCCGAGGCTAACTCATGGGATACTTCATCCAATGCTATTCGATTAGATTTATATTCTTTAGCAGCTGTGCCAGCAAACCATGATCTATGGTACTACTGGTACAGCATCAATGAAGATAATACATTTCTTGTTGTCATTGACTTTAGTGCAACAACGGATGCAGAAAAGTTATTCTATATCTTCAGAGTCTACCCCACAGGTAAGTGGGAAGATCTAACTCCAGCTACTCAAACAAATGCTAGTGGCGTTGTTAAGACAGACAGCCGTGCATACATCACACATAACCCCAACAGCAAGACAGCCAAGGAATCTCTTAAGGCTGTATCACTGGGATCAAGCGTAGTTGTTCTTAATAAGAATGTACGAGCGGGATTCAGTTCTGATGTTACTGGGGATGTAAATACTGATGGTATGTTATTTGATTTAAACGGAGATGTTACTGCAACTCCAGATGTCAATGGTCGTAAGATTAAATACTATACGGCAGCTAAGGTTGCCAAGGTATTTGACACGGGTGTGGATACCCTACCAAGCACAGGCGATGATGTCTTACTTGGATGGAAACCTGCACTAGAAGTTGGTATCTCACAAGCAGTTGGTGGAGGTTCTACTTCTCATATTCATTTATCTAACGCAGCATCTAATTTGGATGATACTTATAATTGGATGACTATATCAGTAACCTTTGCTAATGGGCAAGTAAGTACGGGACATAAAATAACTGACTATGTGGGTGCAACGCGACAAGCAATAGTTGATCCAGTCTTTCCACAAAGCCCAAATAATATAACCACAAGATATTCAATTAGTATTGCTTCATTAGCAGTTACTGGTAGTTTGGCAGCTGCTTCTGCTAGTGCTGCAACTACAATAACATTAGCATCTTCAGCGTCTATTATTAATGATGCTTATAAAGGACAGTCAATTGTTCTTGTAGGTGGTGGAGCTGGGACATATACTATTACGGGCTATGTAGGTCAGACAAAAGTAGCAACCATTTCTCCGGGATTATTAACTGCTGCTACTACAGGTACTACCTATACTATTAATATAACCAATGCAGATTATATCTCTGCTGATGACTACTATTACTACAATTCAGCTCAGGCTTATTTAGGAAGTCGTGTTGATAATTTATCTACCATTAGACTACCACCTGAAAAAGATGATTGGTTCTCTAATAACTCAAAGCTAACTAGTACTACAGATGACAAAGCCAAGCTAATGCTTGAGTCTCTCTATGATAGTGACACTCTTCTTAATGGAATTATCAAGGGTCGTGGTAAGATCTTCTTCACACTCAATCCATATCTTAATACAACAAGTGGATACTATAGAGTCATTAGTTGGAACCCAACTGAGCAGAAATATTATTATGCCACTGGAGATGCAGACAGAGAAATCTTTACTTACTCAGGAGTAACTAATGGTAAAACACATACAGTTGAAATCACTACAACAGGTAGACCTTATCTCCAAAAGATTAGAACACCTGATGAACACTCTTACATTGATCCCAAAAGAATGCCACAGAAGCTTGTGGTGTCTATTGATTCATCCAATGTAACCGCATGGAACATGGAGCCAATCAAGTGGTCCGCTAGAACCACAGGTGACAAGACAACCAATCCGGGACCGAGTATCTTTAAAACTGTAGACCGCAAGAAGCTTAAGCATGTAAAGATTAACTCCATCGCAGTCTTTAAAGATAGACTATGGTTCTCCGCTGATGATGTTATCTTCTCATCTGAGATGGGTGAATATGAATCACTCTTCCTTAAGGATGCAGAGAATATTATCACAACAGATCCTATTGACATTCGTGTCTCCTCAAATAGCTACTGTGAAATCACAAGTATGACTCCCTTTGAAGAGTATATGTTTATCAATACCAAGGCTAACATTCAATTCCAATTGATGTCTTCCGCAGGTATGGAACTGTCGCCAAGCAATGTAGCGGTAGCCCCGGTTACCTACTATGGTACTGCGCCTATCCTAGACCCACAGTTTATTGGATCGCGTCTATACTTCTTTGATTCCCAGAAGCTCTTCCTCTTTACGGGTAAGGGTACAATGGGCTACGCCTCTGCTGTAGAGGTTTCAAGCACAGCAGCTGGCTATTTACCAAAGAACTACAGGACTGCAGCCACAGCCCCCGCACAGGACACTCTACTGTTTGTAGATGATGATAATAGAAACCATATCTACGGCTATGTCAATCGGTTTAGTGGGGATAGAGTTGTACAGAATTCATTCTATCGCTATATCCTAGATGATACAGATTCTATTGAGACACTACAGTGCTTTGCTAATAACATGTATGTTGTCAGTAAACGAGAAACTAGTCTGGGTAGTAATACCTATGCTTATTATCTTTATCGTAACTACATGTTAAATGAAGATGTGTATGTTCCTCGTCTTGACCGTATGTTTAAGATGAAGATTATTAACTCAGTGACTCAACCTGTTAACTATAATGCTAAGTATGATCCATACACAGCAATGACAACTTATCGCATACCCGGACATACCAATATAGCTGATATTGACAAATACTTTGTTGTTCTCTTTAAAGGTTGGTCAAATAATGGTGGGCAGTTTGAAGAAGATCTCAGTAATGTAGCCATACAACCCTTTAGTGTAACTAATAAAACAGATGATGGAGACTATACTGAGATTGTAGTCATTGGTGCAAACTACGCAATCAATAATTACTATGTATACATTGGTCTTAAGTTTAAGATGAATGTAGAACTCAGTACTCTGTTTGTACGGGATGAAAATAATAATATTATTGATGGTGTATTGAATATCCGTAGTGCTATCTTTAGACACTACTTCACTGGACCATATGATATCGAAGTAACCCATAGAGGTAGACCCGCATTCACAACTAGCTATATTCCAACAAGACCGGAGTATACAATCTATGAAGATACTTTACCTTTAGAGATATTCCAAAAGCAAGGTGAGTTTGTATCCAAGATTCTTGGATACTCAGATTCAACTACTATTAGAATTACCAGTGAATACCCAACCCCAGTTAATATTACAAACATGGAGTTCAAGGGTAAGTTTAAACAGAAATACACAACCATTGACACTTAACGGAGATACATATGACAACATATGATAATTTAAATATAGCAACAACAACATTGGTGTTTCAGGGATCAGGAAATACATCTGTCGCATCTGGAATATTTGACCTAAGCTCATTAGCTTTTTTACCAAACATTCCTTTAATTGATCAGATTGAAGTAGAACGAGTGTTTGATACAGGTTATGATACTAAATTTGGTAGCTACTCTTTTACTATTGCTAATCGTAGAGAGATGTTTATTTTTCCAAAGAATTGGTATTCAATTAATGAACAGACAAAAGTATTAACATTTAAAGATCTTTCTACTATTCCACTTTATGATGATAATGGTTTATATTATCCTTACTCTAGGAGTTATGACTTTCCTAGCGGACCCAATCTTGATATTCCAACTGTTCAAGCTATTTCTACACAGGTAGGTGCTATTACTCGACAAGCAGATATAGTTTATATTCGGCGTAAGACCCCTTCAATAAATAGTATTGTAACATTTGCACCCGGTACACGATTAACTACTACCCAATTAAACTTACAGTTTGATCAATTAAAATTTAACATTCAAGAGTTAGTAGCAAAGTTTCGTAATGAAGCTATTTTAAAGTATGACGAGAATGCAGTAGATGGTCCTTTCCTTGGACAGGGCGATCTTAAGATGAATAATAATTACATCAAAGATGTTAACTCGCCAGCATTTACACTATATAACCAAAATATTACAGATGCTTCAGGTCTTAACTTTTCTGCAAATACTTTTCTTGTTAATTTAGGTGCTGTAGCTAGTGGTATAATTAATGGAACCTTACATAGAACAGGTCTTAATTCTAGTCCTCCTGTATTTTCTGGGGATTATGATGCTGGTAACCTTAAGTTAATTAACTTGACTAATGGTTCCAGTGCTCAAGATGCCGCTACTATGGGTCAGATTAGTAATGCAAGTAACATAACAACGGGTACTTTAAACCCAGCTCTATTTACAAACGCAACTATTCCTTTAGAAAAACTTTCTGCTTCACGAGTAACCTATACTCTTCCTGAGGCTGCTTTACCTAATGCCAATGCTCTAAGTGCAACTACAGCTTATGGTTCATCAACTGCTACCAATACAAACAACATAATCTATGCATCTGTAGATCCCAAAGGAAGAATTACTTCTGTTGGACATCGCAATCTAACTGTAGATGATCTTCCAACTTCAGGTGTAAATAGTACCCCAACTATTTATGGTGCTAGTGGTAAAGTTCCACAAATAACTGTAGATACTAAAGGTCGTATTACAGTAGCTGCGGATAGAACTTTAGCTGCCACAGATATCCCTGCTGTTAATGCTACTGCAATTACTGGTGCTCTTGTTGCAGGTAATCTACCTTTAGTATCTGGTTATAGTGGAACAACCGCAACAACCAATATTCCCACTAGCATCACTGTTGATACCTTTGGTCGTGTGACCGCAGTAGCTAGTAGTGGGCTTACAGCTAGTAATATCTCAGATTTTAATACTGTAGTTAGAAACAATAGACTTGATCAAATGGCTGCTCCTACGGCATCTGTAAGTCTTAATAACCAAAAGATTTTACTTTTAAGTGATCCCACTATTGCTACAGATGCTGCAAATAAAAACTATATAGATACAAATTTTACTTCAACTGCAAATCTTAATGCTGCGGTTCAGGCAAATAGACTTGATCAAATGACTGCGCCTATAGCAGCTGTAACTCTTAACAACCAAAAGATTACAAATCTAGGCACACCAACTCTTGCTACAGATGCTGCAACTAGAGGTTATGTAACGGGCTATGCAGCTCCTCTATCAACTTTTTCTGCAGATGTAACTAGTGTTATTCAACCAAATGCTGTTTATTGGGATTCCGGTAATAGTGTATTCACTGCTAGCCGTAGTTCAACTAGAACAAAAGTTCGTGGTGTTGCTACACCATTAGATGCAAGTGATGCAGTTCCTTTAGATTACTTTACTGCCAATGCTCTTGTATCAAGTAGTGGTGTAATTACTGCTGGTGGAAGCAGACTAACAGGACTCGGCACTCCCGCCCCCGGAATGGCTCTTGGATCAGATGCTGTTAACTTTGCTTTACTTGAAAGTGTTGTTCTAACAAACGCACAGGCTTCAGGTCAGTTAGTTGGAAGTACTTTACCACAGGTTTATAGATCTGCAGCACCAACCCCAACAGCAAATAACCCAGCTACTGGTTGGAATAGATATGCTTTTGCTTTTGTAGATGGAACAAATCCACTATATGCAACAACAAGCACAATGGTTATTGTTGAAATTGAGGGTAGTAGTGTTAAGTGTGTTCCACAAACTGCTGCTCCAACATCCGGTAATGTATTTAATGGTTGGTTTTATTTAGATATTTCTGGTTCCACAAAAACAGTTTATCTATATACCAATCCTGCAATAACTGGAACCAATGTTATTATTAGAAACTTTGGTTTATCTCGTCTTGTGTCTGGTGCAGCAGCTACAACAGCTTCCACTGGTTTAGTTGCTATTACTTCAGGTAATGATGGTGGTATTAGCGTAACTGGACTTGGCTATATTGCATTAGTTCCTGCTACAGCTGCACAACTTGGTGGTCTAAAGTTAGGCACAGGTTTAAGTGCAGGTAGTGGTGGTACTGTAAATGTTGCTTTTCCAACTGCTACTAATAGTGCTCTTGGTCAGGTTTTTGTTCCTGCTGTTGGTACAAGTGGCTTAAATTTAAATACCTCAACAGGTGCTTTATCTTTACCTACAGCTACAACTACTCAGCTTGGTGGTATTAAACTCGGCAATACTCTTTCTATTTCTAGTGATGTTGTAAATGTTGTTTTCCCAACTGCTACTAATAGTGCTCTTGGTCAGGTTTTTGTTGCTGCAGTTGCTACAAGCGGTTTAAGTTTAGACCTTGCAACAGGTGCATTATCCTTACCAACCGCTTCAACAACACAATTAGGTGGTGTTAAAATTGATACAACTGCTGGCTTAACAAACACTAGTGGTTTAATTTCAGTAACTCGAAGTGATTCTACTAGTAGTAACTCTACTACAACTTTAGCTAACTCTAAAGCAGTAAGTGATCTTAAGGGTCTTTCAATGTTGCTTGATGGCACTCAAACCATGACGGGCAAACTAAAAACATTTGCATCAACTGCAAGTGTTGCAAGTTTAAATGTTCCAATTGGTAGTGCTGTAACAAGCCGAACATCGGGTGATATATGGAATGTAAGTGGTAATCTCCAATATAGTCCTGATGGGACTGCAATAAAAACTCTTGCTTATCTTGATAGTTCTATCACAGGTAATGCAGCAACAGCTACAGCTTTAACTCCCGGTGGAGCTATTACTTTGAGTGGTGCAGTAACTTCTTCTGCTACTACTTTTACAGGAAGTGCTATATCTATAGCTACGACCCTTGCTGCTGGTCAGGCTGTAACAGCCGTTACTGGTGCGGGAGCAAATGCAATAACTGCAACAAGAACAATTGATTCAGTTGCTTTAACTCTACCACAAAATATTGGAACTGCTAGTGATGTTCAGTTTAATTCAGCTAGACTTGGTAATATTACTTTAAGTGCTAATACCATTAATACTGCTGCTACTACTGGTAATCTAATCATAGATTCTGCTGGTGGTACTACAACAATTAATGATACTGTGAGTATTGCAGGACCTTTAACTGTTACTGGCAGTAATGCAACTACCCTTGGTGGTGCAGTAACTCTTGGTAGTACGCTTGCTCTTAGTAATGCCCCTTGTACAATTGCTCTTGGTAACACAGCGGGTGCAGCTCTTACCTCTATTAATAGCGCAGGTTCTGCAACAGGTGTTAATCAAATTGGGGATATTATTCTTCGCACCCCTGCTAATGGCAGAGCATTCTTAGTTGGTAATGCTACAAACACAACAGTAACCGCAGCTAATGATGCTATTATTACTGAAGGAGTATTAGCTAGTAGAATTGCTGGACTTAGTAGTACATACATGTCTAGCAATGGGGCAACCAGATCTACTACAGGAGATCAAATTCTTGGAGTTGGCACTGATACTGGTAGTTTTATTGTTAAAACTGGTGTTACACCAGTAGCCAAACTAACCATTGCAAACAATGGTGTTGCAACTTTTGCTAATCAACTCAAAGTTACCACTGGTGGTTTGCAAGTTATTGCGGGTGGTCTATATGTTGGTGCTACTGGAACGGAGTCAAATGTTATTAACAATGGCTTACTTGTTCAAAATGGTAATGTTAGTTGTAGTGCAGATGTAACTGCTAATATTCATTTAACCAGTAAGCTTTATGTGGATACTTCTTTTGCTAAACTTGCCGGGTCTGAGGCAAATCCTTCACTTACTGCACTCTGGGATTCTCAAGCTTGGATAAGAGCAGCGACTGCAATGGGTTTCCATTCTTACACAGCTAATACAAATCAAGTTTGTAATGCGGGTGTTACTACTATTGATGCTACAGACTTTAAAGTAGGTGTTCCACATTATTGTCCCCTTTCAAATCCCGGTGGAGGTAATGTTAGTATTACTATTAATCTCAGTGTTCCATATGGTTATAGGGTGGTTCTTCTTTATAAAAACTCTTCGGCAGCAAGTTTTTTAAATGCTGCGTGGACTGTCACTGGTATATATACGGATACAAGAGCATCTTTTGCTACAATGTTAACTAAAAGAACTGCTGGTGGAGGAACATTCTCAAATTGGACTTTTGGAACAGAATTTACATCAACAACTCCCGGTGCTCCTTATACATATCAACTAGCTAATAATGCATCTGTTAGTAATGGTCATACCCATGACTTTATTTTTATGCGTATAGCTTAAGGAATAATCTATGAATGAGAATAACATTGGTATCTATGTTTCGGTATTACAATTAGCTATTCTCACCATTGGGGTAGTTACTGTTATTATACGCCTAGGCAAAAGGGAGGCTCAAATCGACAACAGCATGGCAGAACTTCTTCTATTAAAGGACATAACTAGAGATCTAGTTAAGACTGATATTGAATTAGGAAAAAACATGGTGGCTGTAATGGTTGAGTTGAAGGAACTACGGTATCGTATTGAGATGCTGGAAAGGAATTAATGCGTAAGATATTCTTACTAGTTTTTCTTACAGGATGTTCCTCTGTTAATGAGATATCATCAAGCACTTATAAGATACAAGCAAGTGCTTTACAGATACTTAATACGGAGGACATCGTAGTCGCCCACAAATACGCCCGTAACATCCTTGGTGAATCTGAGGACATTGCGGGTATCTTAGGCAATATAAAAGACAGTACCCCTTGGTGGGCAGACCTACTTAGCTACGGCTTTATTGCCCTAGCTATAGTAGGTGTATGTGTACTCTTGTGGTACACAGGAATTGGTACATTAATTAAGAAGGTAGTATATTCTCTTGGGTTGTTTATCCCAGAGAAGAAGATTCAACAAGCTAAGTTGCTTGCTGAAGCCAAGGACGAATCAGATCCTACTACCATTAGAGAAGCAATCGCAGCATTCAGAGCAGGAGATCCTGCCTTTGATGCTGCATATAAGAAAGTACAAGGATAATATTATGGCATCATTTATCGGTTCAGTTTGGTTTGCATGTCTTCTTTGCGTGGTTGGCTATATCGCTGGATCAGTCGTTCCAGTGAGTAAGCTGCCTGAGCTGTTCAAGAAGAAGTGAATAAAGAACTTATCACTCAATTAAATGCTCGTCTTATTGAGCGTCTTCTAGACGATCTTCAAGACGATACAAAGAGTACCCCCGGTCTGTACCAAGTCATTCGTGGCGTGGTCAACGACAACCGGGAAGCTCTAGATGGTATCCCTACGACCTCCCTTGACACCCTAGAGGTGGCAATGAAGGCTAAGATGCCATTCAAATTTAAGTCTACCCAGATTTAACACAACGGTTCCTAGGGGCAGGAATGCCCTTAGGAACCATTTGATTGTACTTGGGCTAGCAAGATAGCCCATTTACTGAGAAACCGTTTATAGCCCCTGCTAGGGGGTTTAGAAAGGAAGCCCATGAAAGCTCCCCCAGAAGTCCTAGAAGACTTTAGAAACCATCTTTACTTTTGTTTCAAGTACCTAGGCTTGGGTCAACCTACCCCTAAACAATACGCTATGGCACATCGGCTCCAAGTAGGAACTAAGGATATGCTCCTACAGGCAGGGCGTGGTGACGGCAAGTCTGTAATCATGGCATGCTATGTCTCATGGTTACTCTTGTTAAATCACAATACTACAATACTTGTATTATCAGCAGGGGCTGACCGGGCTATTAAGTTTGTATTCCAGACCAGAGCTATCTTAACTCAGGTTCCTTACATGAAGGATCTTGAGCCATTAGAGAATGACAAGGACAGTGCCTTTGGTTTTAATGTACATACCCGTACCCAGTTCGGACAGGATCTGTCAGTAACTGCTAAGGGTATTACCTCACAGATCACAGGTCTACATGCTGATCAGATCATTGGTGATGATGTTGAGATTGTAGAAAACTCTGACTCCCCTCAGGCTAGAGAGAAACTCTGGGAGAGATGCTTGGAGTTAGAGAATGTAGTAAATAAAGTTGATGTGGCTAGTATCCGATTCTTAGGTACACCACAATCTAAAGACTCTGTATATAATAAACTAGGTGGGATTTACCCCACCGTTAAGTTTCCGGCTGTCATGCCAGACTTAACTAACCCCGAAGAGATAGAAAATGTTGATGAATATATTCTTGGTCTGGGCTTTGAGCCGGGAGAATCGACTCAGCCTGAAAGATTTCCCACAGAAAAGCTTGCTGAAATTGAAGCGAAGATTGGTCCGACCAACTTTGACTTACACTACAAGCTTAAGACATCGACTTCAGATGTCAAAAGATACCCCCTTAGATTAGAAGATTTAATTGTATTAGATGTAGATCCACAGGTCTTCCCAGTCAAGGTAGTTCATGCTAAGAGTGTAGTCAATAAAAGAGTCTCTTCATTTGGTATGAAGGGTGATCTTGTTTATGAGCCTATGCATATTGAGCCATCCTTTGTCCCCTACAATCAGACGGTCTTATTCATAGATCCCTCAGGTCGTGGTGCGGATGAGACAGCTCTGTGTGTGGCTTCCTTTGCTCATGGTTATATTGTGATACATGAATTGACAGGCATTCAAGGAGGATACGATAGTGTTACCCTTATGAAGATCTGTAAGCTTATTAATCAATACAAGATTAACCTTGTTAAGTATGAGTCTAACTATGGTGATGGTATGTTCGGTAAGATCATCCAGCCTGTCATTGCACAGAACTGTGGACAGATTGGTATTGAAGAGTACAAGGTTACCGGATCTAAGGAGAATAGAATCTTAAGTACACTTGAGCCAATCATGGCACAACACCGTCTTGTATTTGATGTTGGAGTTATCCAAGACAAAGAGAATCAGATGCAGATCACTCGACTACAGAACAAGCGTGGTGCTCTTAAGCATGATGACCGTGTTGATGTACTCAGTGCTGCTGTGTCCCATTGGGTTAATGCTTTGGCTATTGATCCAGATAGAGAATTGATTTACAAACAACAGGAAGACTACAAGAATCAGATTAAAGATTGGATGGGAAACAAAAGAGTACTTGGTCTTCTAGGTGATAGAATCTCCGGTGCTGTCTTGTTGAATGGAAAGGATATTCCAAAGGGTAAGTTCGGTAAATCTATATTAAAAAGAAATCGTAAATGAGTATAGCTGTTGTGACAGGTATTGGTCCCCGTACTGGTACTTCATTTGTAATGCAGAGTGCTAAGAAGGCAGGACTTCCCATTATAGGGGAGGCATTTAATAACATAGTTGTTCCTAAACATAATCCTGAGGGCTACTGGGAAACAAACACACTCAATCCCAAAGAACTTAATAACCATATTGTTAAACTTTGGTATCCTAATTTAATCACCATTAACACAAACAGAATATCTCGTATTGTTGTCTTAGAAAGAAAAGATAAGCTGGCTCAGATGTATAGTATATATAAAGTCTTTAAAGACGAGTGTGAACTACATCCTATCTTTCTTGATCTGATCAACCCCGTGGATATATTTTACGAGCATGCTACTTATTTAAATGAGTGGCTCAATAAACAAAATCAAAATAAAATAATGCGGGTAAATACTGAGGATCTTACAGATTCAATACCAGATATCTTATCCTTCTTAGAAAGAGGACTCAAATGGGAGTAGCAATTGCAATGGGCGGTATGGCATTAGCCTCTGGAGTTATGGGTGCATTAGGTGCATCTAGCCAAGCAGATGCCGCAGCAAAAGCAGCAGAGATCCAGCAACGGAATGCAAACTTTCAGAACCAATGGGCAAAGGCAACGCAAGACAGAAATGTTATGCGTGAGTTCCAAGCCAACCTTCAGCGTAGTGCTCAGATTGAAAAGGGTGCTGCAACTGAACGAGCACTAGCAGAGTACTATTTAGACAAGTCATTCTCAAATCAAAAGAGTACACTAAGCAAGCAAACCTCACAGGTCAATGCACAGTTCATCTCTTCAATGACATCCCGTGGTATCACTGCAAACAGTGGCACTGCTAGAGCAATGCTTCGTCAGAACATTGAAGCCCTAGGTAGCAACATGGTAGCCCTCAAGCTGAACCATCGTAGTGCTTACCAAGACATCATCACACAACAACAAACAAGACTAGGACAACGAGGCAATGCCTTTGCTCCAGACCTTGGAGTCTTTATCCCATCTAAGGGTGGTATTGCTAACAATTCCTCAACTGCATTGACTACTGGTTTAATTCAGGCTGGTCTGCAGGGAGCATCTGTTGGTATCCAAGCTCAGATGCAGTATGGTGGTGGAAGTAAAACACCTGCGGCGGGTGGTTCCGGTGGTCTAATGGGCATGGGTGGAATGCCAAGTCCAAGTTTAGGTAATACTGGTTTTAGTAATTTTAGATTTTAAAGAGAATAACAAATGGCTAAAAAAGATTTATACTCTTCATTGCAACAGATTGCAACGGAAACAAATACCAATGCCGTTGAGGCAGTTAACACTGAAGAGATGATTGACAAGCAAGACATTGCTAAGATTAATCAGATCACAGAGTTAGCAACTAAGATGTACCCTACTAACGCACAGAATAGATTCAATTACTGGAAGAACAATAATTCCCTCGACAGTCTTTCCAACAACAGTAGAAACTACTTCTGGAAGGAATACGAGAAGATGCACCCGTCTGGTAAGGATGGGGCAATCAGTGACTTTATCAACACCAGTCTTATTGAACTAAATAATATTAGTGGTGTCTCCAGTAAAGAGTTCTTCCTACGAGATCGTATGGCTAACTCCCCTGAGTGGGCAAGAACAGCCTTAGCTCCGGAGTTGGCTAAACTATCTACTGTAGTAGCTACGGCTAACTTCAGTAAGGCTAGTCAAGTCTACTCTAACTCATTGAGTGGTAAGGTTAATAAGTTCCTTATGGACAATGAGCTAGACCCTGATGTGTCTACTGACCAACACTCCGCTGACTTCATGAAGCTAGAACAAATGAACTTGTTTGATGTAGCCTCGGTAGTGAATGGTCGTATTGGTATCTACAATCAGAATGGAACCTTTGTCCCAAGCTTTGGTCTACAAGACCGTAAGCAAGCTTTACCAAATGATCCCTATGGTGCTCCTTCATTTGCTGAGCAAGTCTTAGTTAAAGACACAGCAACACAGCCAATCAAGGAAGCCATTGAGAATAAGATCTATTCCCAACGCAGTGTTATCTCTAGACAAGAGCAGCAATCAGCAATGGAAGTCTCTAAGCTTTTAGAGTCAGGTCATTATAACATTGATAGATGGAATGAAGCCTTTGCAGTTAACCCAGAGTCTTCCGCTAAAGAGCAAGTATATCGTGGTCTTCGTGGAGAGATTGCATCTGGTCGAGTTAAAACAACAAAAGAACTAACAGAAAGTATTTATACAGCTATGTCTAAATACCCTAATATGTTTGGAGATACAACCAATGGCTGATACGAATATACAGAAGGAATTAAGTAATTTACTCGGTAAGAAAACACTAGACCCTTTAGAGCAGACTGTTTTTGAAACAGGACCTAAGGGTGGGTTTACTCCTCCTGAGTCTGTTAACCTCTACAAGGAAACTCCAACCCAATTTGGACAGCAACCTATTGGAGTTGAAGGTGCTGATATTGATTGGTATGCATTAGGCGAGAGTGGATTTAAGATTGCCAATGAAACCTTTGGTGCAGTAGTTAATCATTTGATTTCATCTAAGGGTAATGCTATTGCCGAACTTAAGGATGCTTATTCAACCAAATTGAATGATGCCTATATTGAACTGAACACAAGACAAGCTAATGCTAGAGCTAAAGGTGAAGCAATAGACCAGCCAATTATAGATGGGTTAATTACAAATATTAATAAACTCAGAACTGAATGGGATGAAAAAGCTCGAAAGGTGGTAGAGAATAATAAAGGTAGTTTATTCCAACCAGCTATTGATTACTGGGATCCTAATCTAGATATTAAAAGTTTAGGCTCTAAGTACCAAGAACTTGCCTTAAGAGTTCGTTCTTCTGATAGAGATATCTCTGCCGCATCAACAAAGCTTTTGTTTGATGCTCAATTCAATAACATTGGTAAGCAGAAGAAAATCTATGATGTAGTACAAATGAAAAATGGTGTCATTGATTGGGATCCTAGTCTTACCGGAACAGATCTAGTTAAGTCTGGAGAAGCACCAATTAATGAAGAACCCGGTACTTTACCTCCCGGTTCCGTAGTAGGTGGTACTCCTTATTTCATGGAGCTTGATAGTAAAACTGGAAACTATGTATCCAGAAAAGACGGAGCAGGTAATGACCTTATTAAATTAAACCCAGCTACAGGTTTGTGGTATATGAATCCCGTAGCTGATACAACTGAGATGACGGGTGATGAACGCATTTACTCAGTTAGTTTAGCACAGAATCATTTTATGCCTGAGTTCAACAAACGATCAGCCCTTATGAGTCATCAAGGAAACTTGACACCAGAGACAGCTGCTAGAATGAAATTCCTTGGAACTAAAGGTATCTTAACGCAGCAAGAAGCTTTTGAAATGGGTGCATATGGTATGATGATTCCAGATGCTGCCATAGCCTATGAGTTAAAAAACCAAGGTTTCAATGAAGAAGTTACTGGTCGAATTCTATTGGCAACAGATGCTGTTCGTAGTGGCGTATCTATAGAAAACATGGGAACGGTATTAGATATCAGACCTGAGAATGTAGTGGAAGCCAGAAAGTCATTGGATAGTCTAAGTTCCAGAGATGGACTAAAGGGTGGTCGCTTAGTAGATGCAAATACTATTAACAACGAAGTCTTAAGACCAGTTTTTAAATTCATGTTGGATATGGATGAGACTCAAGCAAACGATCTATTAGTTACTATGGAAAAAGATGGTATTGTAGATCCAGGTGGCAACAGTATGGCTAATCTTTTACAAAGTAATCCACATTTACAAAAGACTGCCTTAAGATTGCTAGCTCATATTGAAGCACAAAGATCCCAGTTTTCTACCAATGGTGTATTAGACAAAACAAAACTAGAACCTTTTGTAAAACAGTTTATTGCAGACTCAAGACAACAAGCAGGTCTTGTTGTTATTACAGATCAAAATGGTTATAAGGTAGCGGTTCAAAATCAAAACCTATCGCGTCAAAACCAAACAAAAGCAACATCCTCAGATGTTTTAGCTCTTAATATTTCCGATACTAATCTTGATTATACTCCAGAAAGATCTTATGAAGTTGCCGTAAAGAATGTTAAGGGTACTTTTTCAAGTCTTGATGTGGATTTATTTACAGCAATGTATAATAATATGGGAATTGAAACTACAGCAAGTATGAGAGATCAAACCAAAGTGTTGCGTGATCTTCCTATTGGAGAACAACTAAGATTGGGTTTAGCCTGTACTCCTGTTATATTAGAAAAATATGGTTATGTGTTTGATAAAGCATTAAGTAAAGAAGAAGACTTGATTCGGAAATCACAAGCAGCAATGAAGGCATGGACAGACATTCTTCCAGCTAATCAATGGGAGTCTTCTTATGTAATCTCTCCTAAGAATCAAGCCTATGCAACAGCTGCTAATGGTGGCATTCCCATTGGCTTTAAAAGTATGAAGACCAAAAGTGGTGTCAACCTAATGCCTTTGCTTGTTCCACCAAGTGCAACTACATATAGCAATGGTTGGTATACTCCAACAAAACAAGATGGCGAACCTTTCTTTAAACTTCCGGCTAGTGATAATAGACAGAACATGGACAATCTAGACAAGAGTTTAAAAACTACAATAGCTAAGCGAGAGAGTGGCGCAGAACTTTACAGTATGACCACACGAGATAATGCTTCTGCCTATAGACCACAATCAGTTGATGTTGCAATATCGCAAGCAAACTTTGTAA
>Ga0114980_10000143_pt1 | contig 47408 bp, 50 predicted proteins | sample S_140806_EF_Meta_FD_87018 | JGI IMG/M metagenome (GOLD analysis project Ga0114980, IMG submission 87018) | Freshwater microbial communities from Lake Simoncouche, Canada to study carbon cycling - S_140806_EF_MetaG | ecosystem: Environmental > Aquatic > Freshwater > Lake | place: Lake...
CGGTGAACCACCCGTGGAAGCCGGCCTGCGGGACTACATCCTGCTGATCACCATCCTGGTGGCGTTTCTTGAGGCCGCTGCTCAGCAACTCTCTCCTCAACCGCCAGCGGTGGTGATGGACTTTGGAGGTATTCACTCGCCACGCTCGGACCCTGATGAGCCCGCCTGATGCGCTTCCGCCTTGGCGCCCGCTTCTGAGAGGTGCCCGAGAGCGTGAGGGGCGCTCTCCCCAGGCCCGCTGGCTGCAGCTGGCCACGGTGGCGGCCGATGGCACACCAAGGGTGCGCACCCTGGTGTTCCGGGGTTGGGCTGGCGCCACAGCGTTGGATCTACTCACCGATGGCCGCAGTGCCAAGCCCGCCGAGCTGGTCCACCAACCTGCAGTGGAATTGTGTTGGTTGCTACCCCGTGCCCGCTCGCAGTTCCGCCTACGCGGATGCCTCCAGACCCTGTCGCTTGAACAGGAGCAGAGGGAGCGCGAACGCCACTGGCAGATGCTCTCCCCCAGTGGGCGCGCCTTGTGGGGATGGCCCCCGCCCGGGGAGCCCTTCAACTCCGAGGCAGCCTTCCCCGAGCGGCTTCCAGATGGATCGCCGCTGCCGGATCACTTCCAGCTGTTGCGCATCGCCCTGAATCAGGTGGAACTGTTGGAGCTCACGAGCCATCCCCACCGCCGCCGGTGCTGGAGGGAGAGCACGGGGTGGGCCGAGGAACTCCTCAACCCATGAGGAAGGCAATGACTAAAACCTCCTCCACCAATGCCCCACCTCAGGCGGCTGGCCACGGGTGAGAACCAACGCAGGCCTCACGCCAACCCAACTGCGCACCCCGATCGCCATCTCGGCACTGTTCTATGCGGCCAGCTGCGCCTTCCTCTCTGGTGCCCTGCCCCGCAGCAGCCGCCGAGGTGCGGGCCAGGCACCTGCGGTGGGGACTACGATCCGGCCATCCGCCTGAGCCGAACGCGATGGATCCGGTGCCATCCACCCGCGCCCATTCCCCCCATCTCGATGCCATCAATCTGATGCTGCGGGATTTGCATACCCGACACGATGAGATTCGACACCGGGCCGCGTTTCGAGGCTGCACCAATGAACTGCTGACTCTGCAGCAGGAGCTGGTGAATTATCTCCTTGACAAGAAACATTCTCTGCTGGGCTTAAACCCAACCCAGCACGACTCGATCCCCAACTACAACTCCTTCACCTGAGCGCCCCCACGCCCGGCCCGCCACGGGTGGTGATCGTCGGAGCGGGCCCCGCCGGGGCGGCCCTCGCCGTTTTGCTGGCCCGAGCCCACGTGCCTGTGGCGCTGGTGGAAGCCAGCACGACCTTCAGCCGCCAGTTTCGAGGCGAAGCGCTGATGCCCAGCGGCGTGGCGGTCTTGGAGCGCCTGGGCCTCTGGCCCCTGGCGGCCTCCATTCCGCAGCGTCCCCTTGGCGCCTGGAGCTTCTACGTCAATGGCCGCCTGCTGTTCGAACAGGACGAGCCGATGGGCAGCGCCCATCCATGCACCCTGGTGGATCAGGAGGCGTTTTTACCCGCCCTGGTGGAGATAGCGCGCCAGGCGCCTACCTGCCAGTGGTATCCAGGCCAATCGGTCACCGGTTTGTGCCGTGCTGAGGGTGTCCTCGAACCAGGCCAGACCCCCGCCAACTCCCGCATCACCGGAGTCACCCTGGGCGATGGCACCACCCTGCCCGCCGACCTGGTGGTGGGTTGCGATGGTCGGGCGTCGCGCCTGCGCCCATGGGCCGACCTGCCCCTGCAGGCCCTCCCCTCTCCCCTTGACGTGCTTTGGTTCCGCTTGGCGGACAGCGACGCCAGCGCCGCTCTGGGTGAGTGGGTGGGGGAGCGCTTCGCCACCCTCGTGGGGGACGGCGGCAGCTTCGCCCTATTCCGCTCCGCTGCCGGCCCCCTGCAGCTCGGCTGGGCCATCCCCGCCCCTTCGCAGGACGAGTCCATGCCGTCCAGCCCCCTGCCCTGGCCGGAGCGCTGGGCCCGCGCCAGCCCCAGGGAGCTGGCGGACCTGCTGCGCCGCCTGCCGCTCTCCGCAATCACCGGGCCGGTGCGGCTGCCGGTGCGCGTAGGTCGCTGTGCACGCTGGCATCGACCCGGACTCCTGTTGCTCGGGGATGCCGCCCATCCCCTCAGCCCCCTGCGGGCCCAGGGGCTGGCCATGGCGCTCCGCGATGCGGAGGTGGCGGCGGAGCTGTTGCTGCCGGCCCTACGGGCCACCCCCACAGAACCGCTGGCGATCGATGCGGCCGTGGCCCGCATCGCCGAGCGACGCCAACCGGAAATCAGCGTGATTCAGCGCTTGCAGCACCAGGAAACCCAACGCGCGGACCTGCTGCGCCGCCACGCGGGACTCCGGCAGGTCCTGGCCCTGAGCGCCCCCTGGAGCGGTCCGCTGCTGGCGCACCACTGGCTGGGCCAGCAGCGGATCCTGCGCGATGGCCTGCCCTGAGCCTGCCGCCGACAGCATGATGGAACCCCTTGCCCCCTGAGGGACGTCCGCCCGTGCCCCGCCGCCCCCGTTTCCAGCCCCCATGGGTCCTCGCCTCCCTCACGGCTGCCTTCACGGCTTCCTTCATGGTGGCCGCGGGCTCCCTGCTGCTGGCCGCCCTGCCCCTGGCGGCGGCCCCGGACCCCAGCCTGCCGCCGCCGGAAACCTTCCGCAACCTGCAGCTAATCACCCTGGCCTGCGGTCGGGAGAACACGGAATCCAGCTGCGCCAAGGCCCGCAGCCTGGCCGATCCCCTGCTCGATCACCCGCGCCTGTCGGCGCGCTGCAAGGACGTGCTCTGGACCATCCGGCAGAAGGCCACCGTGGCCCCAGCCAACAGCCTGGCGCGCCGCGACCCGATCGACCAGGCCGCCAAGGATGTGACGGTGTTTTGCCGGCGGCCGGTGACGCCGAGCACCGCGAAACCGACCGGAACCTCCCCGGGGCCGACCCCCACGGGCACCCCCTGAGGGCGACAGGAACGGCAGGCGTTTAACGGGTCGAGCCGGCCGGAGCACCTGGCTCCGTCTCCGCCGCACTGAGGTCAAGCAGCTGCTGGGCCGTCGCCGCCATGAACGGCAGGTCCATCGGCGTCACCACGACGGCCCGATCGGCGAGGCTGCAAAGGCCGTTCCGTTCACCGGCGGCCTCACAGCTGGCTGAGAGCTCCAGCAGGGCCCGGGTGAGCTTGCCGCGCAGGCAGGTTTCCGCCCCGGCCTGATCCAGCACGGCCCGGGCGGCTAAGCGCCCACCGCGGACCGCGTCGGGGTAAGGAGGTGGGCCGGCCTGCGCTGGGCGCCCCTGCACACCCAGTCCTAGAACCAGTCCTGCCAGCACCAGGCTCAGACCACCCCGGCGGGGACAGGGCCACGGCGCGTCGGGCGGGGTCGGGAGAAGGATCGCCATGGTTCGAGGTTAGGGACGGGGAAGGGGGATGACTGGGGTGGGAAGCCTCGATCGGCGAGGGCTAATTTGGTGCCCCAACACCGGGCCCTGTCGATGAGCAGCAGCGTGACTCCCAGCCCCATCCGCTCCGTAACGCTCGCCCAGCCCTTCACCGACCAAAAACCCGGCACTTCCGGGCTACGCAAAAGCAGCCTTCAGTTCCAGACACCCCACTACCTCGAAAGCTTCATCGAGGCCTCCCTGCGGGTGATCCCCGGCGTGGCCGGCGGCACCCTGGTGGTGGGGGGAGACGGCCGCTACGGCAACCGCAGCGCCATCGACGTGATTGCCCGCATGGCGGCGGCCCATGGCGTGGCCCGGCTGATCACCACCACCGGCGGCATCCTCTCCACCCCCGCCGCCTCGAATCTGATCCGTAGTCGCGGCGCCATCGCTGGCATCATCCTTTCGGCCAGCCATAACCCCGGCGGCCCCGAAGGCGACTTCGGCGTGAAGATCAACGGCGCCAACGGCGGCCCGGCCCCCGAATCCCTCACCGATGCGGTGTACGCCGCCACCCAAAGCCTGGAGGGCTATCGGATCGCGGAGGCCGAACCCCTCAACCTCGATCAACCGGGGGAGCAGCGGATCGGCGACCTGGTGGTGGAGGTGATTGATGGGGTGAGCGATTACGTGGCCCTGATGCAGAAGCTGTTTGATTTCGATCGGATCGCCAGCCTGCTCAGAAGCGATTTCCGCCTGGCCTTCGATGCCATGCATGCCGTCACCGGCCCCTACGCCAGCCGGTTGTTCGAAGGGCTGCTCGGCGCCCCCTCCGGCACGGTGCGCAACGGCCTCCCCCTGGAGGATTTCGGGGGGGGCCACCCCGACCCCAACCTCACCTATGCCGCTGAGCTGGCCGACCTGCTGCTGAAGGGCAGCGACTACGCCTTCGGCGCCGCCTGCGATGGCGACGGCGACCGCAACATGATCCTGGGTCGGGCCTGCTTCGTGAACCCAAGCGACAGCCTGGCGGTGCTCACCGCCAACGCCACCCTGGTGCCGGGCTATGCCAAGGGCCTGGCGGGGGTGGCCCGCTCGATGCCCACCAGCGCCGCCGTGGATGTGGTGGCCGAGGGCCTCGGCATCGCCTGCTTCGAAACTCCCACGGGCTGGAAATTCTTCGGCAACCTGCTGGATGCGAGCCGTATCACCCTCTGCGGCGAAGAAAGCTTCGGCACCGGCAGTGACCATATCCGTGAGAAGGACGGTCTCTGGGCGGTGCTGTTCTGGCTCAACATCCTGGCGGTCCGCGGCTGCTCGGTGGCCGAGGTGATGGCGGAGCACTGGAACCGCTTTGGCCGGCACTACTACTCGCGCCACGACTACGAGGCCATCGCCAGCGATGCCGCCCACGGCCTATACAACCGGATCAAGGCCATGCTGCCGGACCTGGTGGGCCAGCCCTTCGCCGGCCGCACCATCGCCACCGCCGACGACTTCGCCTACACCGACCCGGTGGACGGCTCGATCACTATCGGCCAGGGCCTGCGGCTACTGCTCGATGACGGCAGCCGGGTGGTGCTGCGCCTCTCTGGCACCGGCACCCAGGGGGCCACGTTGCGGGTGTATTTGGAGAGCTACGTCCCCCCGAGCGGCAACCTGCATCAGGATCCCCAGGCGGCCCTGGCCGACCTGATCCATGCCATTGACGCCTTGGCCGAAATCCGCACCCGCACCGGCATGGAGCGCCCCACCGTGATCACTTGAACCGTGATCACCTGATCGCTGGGCCTCCCAGGGAACGTCCTATCAAGCGTCAGCGACGGTGGCGGCGGCCTTCATCCTGATCGCCCAAGTGAGTGAGACTAATTTGGCGCATGGTTTCCCCCCAAGCGCCGCAGAACCCTGCCCCCAGAACCACCAAAGCCATCCCGTGAAACGGATACACCCTGAAGAGCTGTCCGGGCACCTGGGCGGCCCGGTTGAGCAGGATCAACACGACAAAGGCCATCAGCATGCAGAGCAGGGCTGAAAAGACAATGCGCCGATGATCGGTGCGCCGCTGGCGGCGGGGGCGATAGCCGGGGGGCTTGGGAAGTGGCATCTCAGGAGTCCAACGCTTCCGGCAACACCGGCTCAGTCTGCTGACTGGCGGGGAACCAGGATGTCTCCAGATTCTTCATCAGGACGTAGAACGCCGGCACGACGATCAAGCTGGTGACCGTGGACACCAACAAACCACCAAAAATCACCGAACCCACGGAGCGCTGACTCAAGGCACCGGCTCCATTGGCCACCATCAGCGGAAAAAATCCCGAAAGGGCCGCGGAGGCCGTCATCAAAATCGGCCGAAGTCGGGATTCGGCGGCCCCCTTAACAGCTTCGGCCGCAGGCAGGCCAGCCTCCATCCGCTGGTTGGCCAAATCGACAATCAAGATGCCATTTTTAGCGGCCAGGCCAATCAGGGTGACAAGCCCTACCTGGGCATAAACATTGTTGGCTTGGCGCATTGAAACCAAGAACAACAGGGCCCCGAGCATGGCCAGGGGAACGGTCATCAGAATGATCAAGGGATCGATATAACTACCGTACTGGGCTGACAACACCAAATACACCACAATTATTCCCAAGGCGAACACAAGTGCTGCCAGGGAGCCCGCCGCCACCTCAGAGCGGGTGATCGAGGTCCAAGCCGATCCGATGTTGGATAGATTAAGCTCATTGAAAGTGGACATCAAAGCATCAATCGCCTCACCACTACTCTTCGTAAAATCCTGCATCCCCTGGATCAGGACAGTGCGATAAAGATTGTAATGATTGATAATTGGCGGGGCGCTATCGAGACGGAGGCTCACCACATTTGCCAGGGGGATTTGATTGCCTTGACTATCCGGAACGTAGAGATTATTGAGGTCCTGAACGACCTCTCTCTCAGCGCCCTCGGCCTGAACATAAACCTGGCGATACTGGCCATTCTCGTAGGTTTGATTGACAAAACTACTGCCATTCAAAGTACTGAGAATCGACATGGCCGTGCCGAAGTCAACATTTAAAGAGGCCATGCGATCCCGATCGGGGATCAGCCTCCAGACCGGAGCATCACTGACAAACTGAGTGTAGAGATTAAAGAAATTACCGGTTGAAAGCGCCTTTCGAATCAACTCAGACGCCATCCCATAGAGATCGGTAGGGCTGTAGCCACCATTGCTCAGATCGTTGAACTGGAACGACAATCCACCCTGAGCGCTGAATCCCGGCACGGCCGCTGGAGGAGTGGCGAGAACCTTGGCCCCTTGAATGGACCTAAAGTTCTGGTTCATCCGCTTAATGATGGCCATGGCGGATTGATCCGGAGCGGTGCGCTCTTCGATGGGTTTCAACCCAAAGAAAAAGATTCCTTGATTTAAAGATCCACCATTAAATCCGACCCCACCGATCATCTCACCACTCACCACATCTTTTTCAGCAGAGATAATTTTTCTTGCCTCAGATGCCACCTCCATCGTGGCCTCCAGCGAGGCCTGGGGAGGCAGCTGGATAATTCCCAAGCCGTAGCCCTGATCCTCCGTGGGAACGAAGCCTGTGGGGATCGCCACAAACGCCAGTCCGGCAAGCACGACGCCCCCCAACAACACAGCAACAATGAGACGTCGCAATCGAATGGCCTTAACAAGAAGTTGGGAGTAGGCTTTGGCTAATCGTTCAAATAGATGATTGAAGCCCCGGAAAATCGGCTGGAGAAATGTCCCCACGACGGCACCAAGGATGCCGAAACCCAGGCACCAGATCCAACCACCAAAGAGATAGCCATAGGCTGCGCCAAAGGAACCTCCAATTAACGTCCAAGCCAAACCTTTAGGATCAGTCTTACCGCCCCCGAGCAGCAGGGCAGATTGCAGGGGCTTTCCGGTAATCGCGTTGAATGTACTAACTACAATAGAAAAGACAATAGTTAGTGCAAATTGCCGATAAATCACCCCTGTGGCACCGGGGAAAAAGGTCACTGGAACGAACACCGCCAGCAGCACCAGGGCCGTGGCCAGAATCGCGCCGGTGAGCTCCTTCATCGCATTGGAGGCTGCCGCAAACGGTCGATCTCCTGACTCGATCCGAGCCGACACCGCCTCCACCACCACGATGGCATCATCCACCACCAGGCCGGTGGCCAGAATGATGCCGAGGAGGGTGAGTTCATTGATCGAAAAACCAAACGCCTTGACGAAAATCAGGGCCCCCAACAAGGCGATCGGCAACGCCAGGGCTGGGACCATCGTGGCTTTCCAATCCTGAAGGAACAGAAAGATGATCAACAGCACCAACACCACCGCATCGCGCAGGGCATCCAGGGCCCCCATGATTGAGGCATTGATGAAGTCGGTCTGATCGAAGACTTTCTCTAGAACCACTCCCGGGGGCAAGGTGGCCTCAAAGGTTTTAAGAACGGCATCCACCTGTTTTGCCGTATCGATGGCATTACTGCCAGGAAGTTGGATGACACCAAACCCGACGCAGGGAAATCCTGTACGGGCATTGACGGCCGCCTGGTTGAAATTCTGAAAGGCGTATTCCGCGCGACCAACATCCCCCAGTCGAATCAAACTTCCATCGGGTCCCTTATCAGCATTCACGCCCCCTGGACCGCTGGCAAGGATGAGATTCTCAAATTCCTGAACAGACTTGAGATTTCCCTCCACCAAAATTGGGAACGTGGTCCGATTCGAGGCTGAGGAGGGAGGCCCCCCGATCGTGCCTCCAGCCACAATCTGGTTCTGGGAACGCAGGGCATCAATCACATCCTGCACCGTCAGATTGAAGCGGGTCAGTTTCTGAGGATCCACCCAAATCCTGTAGGCGGGATCACTACTGCCAAAGACGGTGACCTGGCCAACGCCAGGGGATCGGGCGAGCGGGAAAGCGAGGTTGAGCTGATAAAGGCCGTTGAGATAATTACGATCGAATTGCCCCTCCGTAGAGGTTAGGTTATAAACCAGCAGATAACTGCTGGCCGTCTGCTGAACAGTGACACCTTGATTATTGACGCTCTGGGGCAACTGAGCCGATGCCGTTTGAACCCGATTAAGGACGTTGACCTGATCAATGTCAGGATCAGTTCCGGCCTTGAAAAAGACATTGATCTGACTCACCCCTGCGGCGGTGCTCACCGAGGTGAGGTAATCCATCCCAGGGGCACCGTTGATCTGTTGTTCCAGGGGGCCGGTGACTGCATTTTCCACTGTGACCGCATCGGCCCCAGGGAGATTGGCATTCACCTGGATCGTAGGCGGTGCAATATTAGGAAGATTCTCAATGGGCAACAAGGGCAAACTGATGAGACCCGCGAGCAAAATCAGGATGCTGCACACCGTGCTGAGTACGGGGCGTCTAATGAAGGTATCGGAAAGACTCATCGGGTGCCCAGCATCGGAGTGGCCGGTTGAATGGAGATCCCACTCCTGAGCTGGGCCAGGTTGCCGACCACCAGAGTGTCAGCCGCCGTAAGTCCTTGGAGGACAGGGAAGCCACCGTTCTGCATGGTGCCCAGGCTCACGGGCACCTGAATCGCCACGGGCAGGTTGGGCAACGGGGGCGGATCGATGCTGCGTCCCAACCGGCGCTTCGCCTCCTCCACACTGACGGCCAAGAAGACAAATGGCTTGCCGGCCTGCATCAACACCGCTTGGGAGGGAATCATCAGCTTCGGCTGGGTCGAAAAAATCAACGTCGCGCTGACGCGCTGATTGTTGCGTAGAGCGCCATCAGGATTATCAAATCCGGCCTTGACCAGCAAGGTCTGGCGCTGCTTATCCAAAGCCGGGGCCACGAAGGAGACCACTCCCTGGGCCATCGGCCGCCGCGGATCGGCACCGGCCAGGATAACGGGAAGGCCTGGACGCACCCGATCAGCAAGCTCCCCAGGCACATCCAACCGCACCCAGAGCTTGCTGTTATCGATGACGCTGCTGACAACGGCACCAGCCTGAATCACATCACCAATCTTGTAGTTCAGATTACCGACGTATCCGGGGATCGGCGCGACAACATTTTTATAGGACAACGTTGCCAAAGAGGCCTGCAATTTATCACGACTTTGGATGGCCTGAGTAACGTAAAAATCACGCTCTTTCGTTGAAACAGCCCCCTGTTGGTTGAGGAAAATATAACGCTCGGCATTATATCGGTTTTTACGTGCCTCCGCTGCATCCGCATTCACCTCGGCCCTTTGCTGAATCTGGTCCAACACGAATAACAGCTGCCCGGGACGGACTTGCTGCCCCTCATACACAGGCATCGCCACAATTCGGCCCCCTGTCTCCGGGGCCAAGCGCACTTCACGAATTGCCTCCAGGGTGCTCTGGTAATTCGCAGATTCAGGGATTACAAAGGATCTAGGATTAATCAGCTTGACCTGGGGAGGCTGGGCCGGTGGCGCAGGTTTTTCCCCACATCCAGCCAGGGCAACACTGACGAGCAGACCTATCACAATGGAACTGAACCGATTCGGATGCCGCACAGGTCTGGCACGTATGACCGCAAGATACCGGAAGGATGCCAACGGCTCCCGGTCATCCCTGCCAGTGAAACACCCGTCAGTCCAACCGAACCGGCTTGCCATTGCTCAGATTGATCAACCCCGAGGTGATCAAGCGCTCTCCGACCGCCAGGCCGCTCAGCACGGGATAGCGATTGTTCTGCAGGGCACCGAGCTGGACGGGCCGCTGCAACGCCACCAACGTGCCAGGCGCCAGGCGGCGCTGGGGAGACGGTCCAGTGGGTTCGGCCCCCGGGGGCAGATCAGCAGCTTTGCCCAACACAAACACGAAATTTTGACCCGCCATTCGCGTCACGGCCGTGAACGGCACCGCCGGCAGATCCTGTTGACCGAACTCCAACCGCACCTTGGTGCGGAGACCATGGCGTAACAACCCCTGCGGATTCGTAAATTCCGCCTTGGCCAGCAGCGCCTGGCTGCCGGTGGCCACCCCAGGATCCAGGGATCGAATCTCCCCCCGGGCCAAGGGCCTGCCGCGGGCAGGATCCATCAATGTGACCACCTGGCCCAAGCGCAGCCGTTCGCTATAGACAGCTGGCACCTCCAGGCGGGCCACCAGGCGATCGTTACGGATGATCCTGGTGAAGGGCGCTCCAGCGGTGATCACATCGCCCACCTTCACCTGGAGATCGGCCACGCTGCCGTCGATCGGGGCCCGCAGATCCCGAAACTGCAGATCGGCCTCCTTGGCGATCAGGGCCTGACGGGAGGCGATGTACTGCTGGTGATAGGCATCGCGACGGATGGCACTTTCCGCCCCCTGGCGCACCAAATAGTCATAGCGTTGATCATTGAGGCGGTTCGTTTCCACCTCCGCTCGCAGCCGCGCTACCTCGGCCTGATCCTGGGCCTGGTCGAGCACCATCAGCAGTTGTCCCGCGCGCACCCGATCCCCCTGACGAATCAGCAGACGCTTGATCCGCCCGCCCGCCTGACTGGCGAGATTCACCTCCTCCACCGCCTCAAGCGTGGCCACACTGGTGAAGCTTTCGCCGAAGGACTGCTGTTGCACCGCCTCCGTCCGCACCCTCGTCAGGGGCGGGGTGGAGCGGGAGGGGGGCGCCTGACAGCCCAGAAGCCCCAGCAGCGGCACTAAGGGCAGCCACCGGACCAGGCCCGCACCTCTTCCGCCCGAGGCCCCAGAAGCAGGCCGCCACGTTCGAGATCGCCTCAGGACCATCGCGTTCAAGACCGTGCGGCGCATGGGCCTGGGGCCGGAGCGTACCCGAGGAGATCCCCCTAGCGTTGGCCGACCGGGCGCCCTGCTCCCGCCCCGTTCCCATGAGCGATCCCTCCGGTCACGACCTCTTCAGCCACCAGGAGGACAGAAACCGGGCCCGGATTGCCCCCCTCGCCGATCGCCTGCGGCCCCGCACCCTGGAGGAGTTCGCCGGCCAGGAGGACATCCTTGGCCCAGGACGGCTGCTGCGGCGGGCGATCGCCGCCGATCGCGTGGGCAACCTGATCCTCCACGGCCCCCCGGGGGTGGGAAAAACCACCCTGGCCCGCATCATCGCCGGCACCACCAGGGCCCACTTCAGCTCCCTCAATGCCGTGCTCGCCGGGGTCAAGGACCTGCGCGCCGAAGTGGATGCGGCCCGGCAGCGGCTGGGGCAGCACGGCCTGCGCACCCTGTTGTTCATCGATGAGGTGCACCGTTTCAACAGTGCCCAGCAGGATGCCCTGCTGCCGTGGGTGGAAAACGGCACCGTCACCCTGATCGGTGCCACCACCGAAAACCCGTTCTTTGAAGTCAACAAGGCGCTGGTGAGCCGCTCGCGCCTGTTCCGCCTGCAGCCCCTGGAGCCCAGGCACCTGCGCCAACTGCTGGAGCGCGCCCTCACCGACCCGCAACGGGGCTACGGCGACCGCCGGGTGGAACTCAGCCCGGAGGCCGCCGACCACCTGCTCGATGTGGCCAACGGCGACGCCCGCAGCCTGCTCAATGCCCTCGAACTGGCGGTGGAAACGACCTCAGCGAACGCCTGCGGCGCCATCGTGATCGACCTGGCCATTGCCGAGGAATCGATTCAGCAGCGGGCCGTGCTCTACGACAAACAGGGGGACGCCCACTTCGACACCATCAGCGCCTTCATCAAGTCGATCCGCGGATCGGACCCGGACGCGGCGTTGTTCTGGCTGGCGCGGATGGTGGAGGCGGGGGAAAACCCTCGCTTTATTTTTCGACGCCTGCTGATCTCCGCCGGCGAGGACATCGGCCTGGCCGATCCCCAGGCCATGGTCGTGGTGGAGGCCTGTGCCGCGGCCTTTGAACGGATGGGGCTGCCGGAAGGGCTCTACCCCCTCGCCCAGGCGACGCTTTATCTGGCCGGCACCGAAAAAAGCAACAGCACCCTGGGCTTTTTCGACGCGGTGCGAACCGTGCGCAAGGCCAATCGCCAGCAGGTGCCCGCCCACCTGCGGGATGCCCATCGGGATGGCCAGGCCTTTGGGGATGGCGTGGGCTACCGCTATCCCCATGCTTACGCCGAACATTGGGTGGCCCAGCAATACCTGCCCAATGCCCTGCAGGGCGAATTGTTCTGGCAACCGGGCAGCCTCGGCTGGGAAGGGGCATTGCGCGTGCGGCTGCAACAGCGCCGGGCAGCCCAGTTGGCCGCCGCCGCTGAAACCGCCGCGGATCAACCCGATCAGTTGAGTAGCAGCCCCGACGATCCCCTGCTGAGCCGTTGGTTGCAACGCCAGGCCGCCGCGGAAGGGGAACGGCTCGACCGGCTGCGGCAACGGTTCTGGCAGGGGGCTCCCCTACGGCGACTGGACCGGGTGCTGGTGCTGCAGTCCCGTTCCCTGCTGTGGGCCCTGGATCCCCTGCAGAACGCCAGCGAGGGGGAGGTGGTGATCACCGTGGAAACCCCTGCGGATCTGGAGCGGCTGCAGGCCCAGCTGCAGGTCCTGGATCAGCTGCGACGGCCCCGCCTGCTGCCGGTCGCCATAGACCACCCCGAGCAACTGGTTCGGGCCCTGGCCCCAACGACCATGCCCCCCCCCGGCGAGCGGTTTGAGTGGATTGCCGCCCGTCAACCGTTCCGCGGCCGTCCCCCCGCGGTGGTGCAGGCCTGGCTCGAGGCGCTCACCGCCCTCGCCGCCCCCCAGGCCCAGCTGCGGATGCTCTGCAGTCAGCCAAGGCTGGGTCCGGCGGGCAGCCTGCTGGCGCTGTGGAGCTCCCAGAAGCCTGGGGAGCACGCTGCCGCCCTGGCTGAGCTGAAGGGGATCCAAAAGTGGGAAACCCCTTGGTTGGAGGGGCAGACCCCTGGACCTACGGCCCTGCGGGAGGGGCTGGAGGGCTGCGGCTGGCGCGTGCGTGAGGAGCGCTGGGAGGAGAGACTGGAGCTCCCCCTGAGCGAAGGGCTGGTTCAGCGTTGGTTAGCCCCAACCACGAGCTATCGGGAACTGCTGAGCCGACACCTCGACCCGGCGGCCCTAGGCCGAGTCGAGGAGCTGTTCCAGGCGCAGCGGGGCAGCACCTTGCCCCAACCGATGGAGCACACCCTGCTGATGGCCGATCTCCCCTGAACCGAACGCCGGCCTGATGAGCGACTCACCACAGGGCGCGAACGCCGGAGGGGGGGGGAGTGGTGGCGGCCGCCGCTGCAGGCGTGACGATCTGATTGGCCTGGATGCAGGCGGGCAGGAACACATACCAGGACAACAGCGAAGTGCACTGGGCCGAGCCCTCCTGACAACGCCCCTCGGAACAGATGTTCTGGCGGCCGGTATAGGTGTTGCAGAAATCAGCCAGGCGGAAATCCGTGGGCAACGCCTTCATGATTCCGGCCGATGAGATGCTGCCATCGGCGGCATCCGCGACGATCGCCGAGCGCAGGGCCGGAACGGCGTACGTGTTCATGCTCCAGTAAGGGAAGTAGCTGAGGGTGGCCTGCTTCAGGAATTTCACCCCCGCATCGGAATACAGAAACCGCGCCACCCCCACCAGATTGACGTCATAGGTCTTGGTCATGCCGGCACGGATTTCCTCCGCCGTCCAACCGGAGCGGGCCAGGCCATCCTTCAAACCACGATCGGTCACCTCCCCGGTGCTCAAGAAGGTGGCGAAGGCGTCCTGGTTGGTGGACCAGACTGCGCCGCCGGTGTTCCAGCGCACGGGCAGGTCGTTATCCACTGCCGCCGCCGCCGGCAGGGTGATCGCGGTGGCGGTGGCGGTGGCCACGGCTCCCAGCAGAAGCGGGGCAAGCAAACGTTTCAGCACAACAGCAGACCAGAGAACCTCAAAATCCACCGTAGCCACGGCGAATCGCCCGGCCAACAACGGCAGCCCTGTGCAGCGACCATGCCGAAATCGTGCCCTGGTCGTGCGGCGCCGAAGCGGCAGCTCCTAGGCTCCGCGGGCTTGCGTTCCCCAGCGTGATGGCCTTGCAGATCGGCGACATCGCCCCCGATTTCACCCTCCCGGACCCAACCGGAACGCCGGTGACGCTCAGCGCCCTGCGCGGCCAGCGGGTGGTGATTTATTTCTATCCGAAGGATGACACCAGCGGCTGCACCAAAGAAGCATGCAACTTTCGTGATCGCTGGAGCCAGTTTGAAGCCCAAGGGATCAGGGTGCTTGGCATCAGCAAGGACAATGCCGCCAGCCATACTAAATTCATCGACAAATACAGCCTACCGTTCACGCTGCTCACCGATCCCGAGCCCTGTCCAGTGGCCACGGCCTACGAGAGTTACGGCCTCAAAAAATTCATGGGCAAGGAATATATGGGAATGATGCGCCACACCGTGGTGGTGGATGGAGAAGGTCGGATTGAAAAGCTTTATCGCAAGGTGAAGTCCGAGTCCATGGCCGATGACCTCCTCACGGATCTGGGGCTGGCCTGAGCCCTATCAGGGCCTCCAGTCCTAGGCCGGGACAGAGTTCCCAAGCCGACCCCAGCGGATCCCCTGGCAGTGCAAGCAACGGGTGCAAAGCCTCCCCATCCCCACCGGTCAGCACCAGCCGGCAGCCGGGCTCGCGGGCCCGCCGCTCCTCGGCCGCTGCGGACAGCGCCGCCGCCAACCCCCGGAGCACCCCCACCTCCATGGCCTCGGCGGTGGTGGTTGGCCAGAGGGCCAATCCGCTGGGATCGACCACAGCCGAGGCCCCCGGGGGCGGCAGGCCATTGGTCCCTGCGGCCATCGCCCGCCACTGCAACCCCGCCCCCGCCATCAGCCGTCCGCCCCGGAAACGGCCCTCCCCATCCACCCAGGTGAGGCTGAGCACGGTGCCGGCATCGGCCACCAGCACGGGGGCCCGCCATCGCTGCCACGCCTGCCAACCCACCAAGGCCCGGTCGATCCCCAACCAGGGCGGACTCTCCCGCAAGGGCACCTGATCCAGCCGGAGGCGGCGTTCGTTGGGCAGCTCAGCAGCCGGAGGGATCGCTCCGACCGCAGCCCAGGCCTGCAGAGGCGGCAGGGGGCCCTCCAGGGGCGGACCGTGGTGAAAGGCCACCCGCTCCCCGCAGCGTTCGGCCCAGTGCCAGCGGCTGTTGCCGATCAGCAGCCAGCGGGCCTCCCCGCGGCCCACCTCAGATCCCCTCGCCCATCAAACCCGGTAGATGCAGGCCACATTCCTGCTTGAGACCACCAAAGCGGCTGCCGCGGCCGGAACCATCGTCGGGGGCACTGCTGTGCCAGTCGCCCACCGTGGAATAGCCCTGCTCAAAGAGGGGATGCTGGGGCAGGTCGTGCTCCTGCATGTAATAGAAAACCTCGCGGTTGCTCCAGCTGAGCAGGGGCCTCAACGACCAACGACCCCGCACGGAATCGAGGGGCTGCATGCCGCGACGATGGTCGGTCTGGCTACCGCGCACCCCACTGGCCCAACACCGGACCCCCAACCGGGCCAGGGCCCGATCCAACGGCTCCACCTTGCGGATGCGGTGGTAGAGCTCCAGATCCTCCACCTTGCCGGTTTCCCAAAGCCGACCATGGAGGGCCTCCATGCGGGCCGGACTCATCTCGGCCTGCACCACCTGCAGGTTGAGGCGAAGGCGGCGGCAGAGGGTCTCGGCGTAGTGGTAGGTCTCGGGAGGCAAGTACCCCGTGTCCACCCAGAGCACCGGAATGCACTCGCCCTGCGGCAGCACGCTCACCATGTGCAACAACACCGCCGCCTGAATGCCAAAGCTGGTGGTGAGGGCGAAGCCATCCCCGAAGTGGTCCTGGGCCCAAACCAGGCGCTGTTGGGCGGGAAGGGGCAGCAACGCAGCCCGGGCCGCCTCCAGATCCAGGGGGTGGTCATCCCGGCCAAGGGAGGAGTTCAAGGGCAGGGGGTCGGCGGGCAGGCGATCGGCGGCGGAGGTGGGCATCGCGGCCATTCCAGGAACGCTCTGTCGGGCCGGCAGAGGCACAATCCATCCATCATGCCGTCTTGAGGAATCTCCTGGTTAGGGTTCCTCAATGGACGCCCCCACCGCCGCGAGCCCTGATCGGCGCGCCCCCAGCGCCGGCCCCTGTCCCGACGGGACCGTGGTCATCGTGGGCGGCGGCTTCGGAGGGCTCTACACCGCCCTGGCCCTGAGCCAACAGCCGGCCCCCCCCCCGATCCTGCTGATCGAACCCCGGGAACGGTTCCTGTTTCTCCCGCTCCTCTACGAACTTCTGAGCGACGAACTCCGCCGCTGGGAAATCGCCCCCCCCTACGAGGATCTGCTGGCCGGGCGCGGGGTGGCCTGGTTACAGGACCGGGTGGAGCGGATCGACACGACCGCCCGCCTCGTTCATACCGCCGCAGGGCGCCCGGTGGCCTACGCCAGCCTGGTCATCGCCTGTGGGGGCGGCGACTGCACCTTCGGCGTGCCGGGAGCGGAGCGCCACAGCCAGGGCTTCCGCAGCCTCGCCGATGTGGAGCGCCTTCAGACCCTGCTCCGTGCGCTGCGAGACCAACGGCACCCCCTACAACGCGTCGCGATCGTGGGGGCCGGCCCCACCGGGGTTGAACTGGCCTGCAAGCTGGCTGATCTGGCGGAAGGCAGCGCCGTGATCGAACTGATCGAGAGGGGTTCCATGGTCCTTCCTCAGGGGCGAGCCTTCAACCGTCAACAGGCCGAGCTGGCCCTGCAGCGCCGCGATGTGCGCGTCCGCACCCACACCCAGGTGGCGGCGATCGAAGCCGACCACGTGGTTCTGCGATCCCCAACCTCGGCGGAGAGCTCGATCCCGGCCACCAACGAAATCCTGCCGGTTCGGGGGGTGGTCTGGACCGCCGGCCTGGGCTTTCGCCCGCCGGTGATCACCCCCTCCGTCGCCACCGACAGCCGGGGCCGCCTGCGCTGTGATCCGGAGCTGCGGCTGCTGGGCCACAGTGATGTGTATGCCCTAGGGGACCTGGCCAGCCCAGCCCCGGTGGCGGATCCGGGTCAAGGGGATCAGCCAACACTGCCGAGCACCGCCCAAGTGGCCTTCCAGCAGGCCGCCCTGCTCAGCGCCAATCTCATGCGCGCCCGTGGGGGCGAACCGCTGCGCCCGTTTGTTTGGAATGATCTGGGCGAAATGTTGAGCCTGGGGAAGGGCGACGCCTGCCTCACCGGCGCCGGCCTCACCCTGGCCGGACCGGCCGCCTATCAACTGCGGCGCCTGGCCTACCTCACCCGCTTGCCCGGACTGCCCCACCAGCTCAGGGTGGGGGCCGGCTGGCTGGCGGACTGCCGTCCATGAGCGGCCCCTGGCCCCGGCCCCGGGCCCTGCTGCTCGACGCCATGGGCACCTTGATCGGACTCCGCCGTTCAGTGGGTTCCACCTATGCCAGCGCCGCCGCAGAGCACGGCATCGCGATCGACCCCGCCCGCCTTGACCAGCACTTCCCGACGCTCTATCGCAAGGCGCCACCGCTGGCCTTTCCGGGGCTGGTCGGCGCTGAGCTGCTGACGGCCGAACGGCAGTGGTGGGGGGATCGGATCGACGAAGCCCTGCAGGCCGCCGGCGGACCGGCGGCCCCCCCAGCCCTGCGGAGCGACCTGTTCGAACGCTTTGCCGACCCGGCCCTCTGGCAGGTGTACGCCGATGTGCCGGAGCGACTGCGGGCCTGGCACAGCAGCGGCCTGCGGCTGGCGGTGGTCAGCAACTTTGACCAGCGACTGGACGGGCTGCTGGTCGGGCTGGGACTGGCGGACTGGCTGGGGCCGGTGGTGGTGTCGAGCCGGGCGGGGGCCGCCAAACCCTCGCCGGAACCGTTCCGCCAAGCCCTCACCAGCCTGGGCCTCGCCCCCCATCAGGCCTGGCATGTGGGAGACAGCCCGGAGGATGCCCAGGGAGCCAGCGCCGCCGGACTGCGTTGCCTGCTGGTGCGCCGACCGTGAGACAGGGGGTGCTGGCGGGCCGCACGGCGGGGCTGAGGCCGGCGGAACGGCGACGGTTGGAGCAGATCTGCCACCGCCGCCATCCCGCCGATGCGGTGGCCGATCGCCTCACGCTGCAACGGCTGGCGGCCGAGGCACGCGGGCTGGAGCTACCGCTCAGCTTGGTGGTGGACGGCCGGGGGCTGGGCCGCTTGCTGTGGGTGGGAGATCTGGAACAGTCCGGCCGCCTGCTGGAACGCCTGCCGGGATCCTCACGGCGCCAGGGCAGCGCCCTGCGCCTGCTCACCGCCACGGCAACGCCGCGCCAGCTCTCCCCGGGGGCCGGCGAGGCGATCGTTGCCCTCGACCTGGCGCCCCGGGTCTGGCTGCGCTTCAGCCCCCAGGCGGAGGCCGGTGGGCACTGGCCAGCGGCGCTTTATGGGCCGGCGCCCGCCGGGGAGCAGGCCTGGCAGTGCCTTGGGGAGGACGACCTGGGCAGCCTCTGTGACCGGGACCCGGAGCAGCTCGCCGGAGCCCCGGCCGTGGCCAGCGACAGCGTGGTGCTGGCCACAACCGGCCCGGAGCGGGTGCTGCTGCTGACCCTGACCGGCAGTGATCGCGACCAATCCGGTCGGGAGATCGCTGAACTGGAGGGCCTGGTGCGCAGTGCTGGCGCCCGACCGATCGGGGTGGTGAGCCAACGCCGCCAGGGGCTCACCCCCCAAACCCTCTGGGGGGAAGGCAAGCTGCGCGAAGCGGCCCTGGAGGCCCGCCGCCTGGGGGCCAGCCTGGTGGTCACCGACAGGGATCTGACCCCCGTCCAGGGGCGCAACCTGGAACGCCTGCTGGATCTGCCCGTGACCGATCGCAGCGAGCTGATTCTGGACATCTTTGCCCAACGGGCCGCCAGCGGCGCCGGCCGTTTGCAGGTGGAGCTCGCCCAGCTTCGCTATCGGCTGCCGCGCCTCACCGGCCGCGGCCAAAGCCTGTCGCGGCAGGGGGGCGGCATCGGCACCCGCGGCCCCGGCGAAACCCAGCTGGAGAAGGATCGGCGCGCCATCGCCCGCCGGATCGAACGGCTGCAGCGGGAGGTGCAGCGCCTGGGCGAGCACCGGGCCAGGCTGCGCCAGAGCCGACAGGGCCTGATGCGGGTGGCCCTGGTGGGTTACACCAACGCCGGCAAGAGTTCCCTGCTGAATGGTCTCACCCGCGCCGGTGCCGACACGGCGGTGCTGGCGGAGAACAAGCTGTTCGCCACCCTGGACCCCACCACCCGTCGCCTCAACCTCCGCTCCGCAGACGGGGAGGAGCTGCGTTCCCTGCTGATCACCGACACGGTGGGCTTCATCCGCGACCTGCCGCCGCCCCTGGTGGAGGCCTTCCGCTCCACGATCGAAGAGGCCCTGGAGGCCGATGGCCTGCTTGTGGTGGTGGATCTGGCCGATCCGGCCTGGCCGGAACAACTGCAGACCGTCCGGAAGATCCTCACCTCCCTGAACGCCCAGGTTCCGCTCCAGGTGGTGGGCAACCAGATCGATCGCTGCAGCGCCGGCGCGCTGGATCGGGCCCTGGCCCTGGAGCCCCAGATGGTGTTCGTGTCCGCCACCGCCGATCTTGGACTGCAGCGACTACGTGAACACCTCAACCACTGGCCGGCGGCCAACGAGCCCACCTAAGGCAGGCGCAGAGGGGCTGTGCCAACATCAAAGCGCACCAGACTTCCTTGTCCATGGCCCTGCAACTCGGCGATACCGTTCCCGATTTCACCCAGGATTCGCAGCTCGGCCCGATCAACCTCTACGACTTTGGCGGTGACTCCTGGGTGGTGCTGTTCTCCCACCCCGCCGATTACACCCCCGTTTGCACCACGGAACTGGGCGAAGTGTCTCGCCTGCGCCCCGAATGGGAGAAGCGCAACGTCAAAACAATCGCCCTGAGTGTGGATTCAGCAGAAAGCCATCAGGGCTGGATCTGCGACATCAACGAAACACAGAACACGGTCGTGGATTACCCCATCCTGGCCGATGGGGACAAAAAGGTCAGTGACCTTTACGGCATGATTCATCCCAATGCCCTCAACAATCTGACCGTGCGTTCGGTGTTCATCATCGATCCCAATAAAAAACTCCGACTCCAGATCACCTATCCCGCCAGCACGGGCCGCAACTTCAATGAGATTCTCCGGGTGATTGACTCCCTCCAACTCACCGATTCGCATCAAGTTGCCACCCCGGTGAACTGGACCAACGGTGAAGACTGTGTGGTGGTTCCCTCGATTCCCACCGAGGAAGCCCGCAGCAAATTCCCCAAGGGCATCACCGAAATCCGCCCCTACCTGCGCCTCACCCCCCAGCCCAACCTCTGAAGCCTTGGGCGGACCTGCGCACTGGCGCCACTCCCTGACGGTGCCGCAATTCACCGTGATCACTGGCCTGCTGGTGATCACGGGCGGCACTCTGTTGTTAGCCAGCCCGCTCTGCTCCACCGACGCGGTGGGCCTCTGGGAGGCCCTGTTCACGGTGACCTCGGCGATCACCGTGACGGGGCTGTCGATCATTCCCATCGGCACGGATCTCACCCTGGCCGGCCAGGTTGTGCTGGCCCTGCTGATCCTCAGCGGTGGCCTGGGCCTGATGGCGATCACCACCTTTCTGCAGGGCTTTGTCCAGGGGCGCTCCGGCCTGCACCATCGCCTCGACAAGGGCCGCACCCTGGATGAATTCGGCGTGGGCGGCATCGGGCCCACCTTCCATCAGATCCTGCTGATCGCTGCGGTGGTGATTGGCACCGGCACCGTGATTCTCTACAGCTTCGGATTCACCGATCTCCCGGCGGGGGGGCCCCGCCTCTGGGCCTCCCTGTTCCATGCGATCAGCGCCTACAACAACGCCGGCTTTGGGCTCTGGGCCGACAATCTGGTGGCCTATCGCGACAACCTGGTGGTGAATGGGGTGATTGGCACCCTGATCGTGGTGGGGGGAATCGGCTGGCGGGTAGCCAATGATCTCTGGCACCATCGCCGCCGGCTGGGGCGCCTCAACCAGCTGAGCCTGCACACCCGACTGGTGATGCGCACCACAGTTCTGTTGATCCTCCTCGGCACCGCTGGCCTGCTGCTCACCGAACACCTGGCCAGTGATGGGCTGGGACATCACCTGGCCTGGTGGCAGAAGCTGCAGGTGGCCCTGTTCCAGTCGATCAGCAGCCGCACCGCAGGCTTCAACACCATGCCGCTTTCGGCGACAACGATCTCCGATGGGGGCCTGCTGCTGCTGATCACCTGGATGTTCATCGGGGCCAGCCCCGGGGGCACGGGCGGGGGGATCAAGACCACCACCCTCGCCACCCTGCTGGCCGCCACCCGCTCCACCCTGAACGACCAGGAGGAGGTTGTGGTGCGCCATCGGGCCATCCCCGAGCGGGTGGTGCGCCGGGCCGTTGCCGTGACCGTGGCGTCCCTGTTGTTTGTGCTGGCCATGGCCCTGCTGCTTGGTCTGGGGACGGGGACAGGGGCAAGCACCACGGACCAGGGCACCCCGATCAGCTTCCTCGAAACCCTGTTCACCTGCGTGTCCGCCTTCGGCACCGTGGGACTCGATCTGGGCGTCACCAGCCAGCTCACTCGCTGGGGGCAGCTGGTGTTGATGGTGGGGATGTTCGTGGGCAGGGTGGGCATCCTGCTGTTGCTGTCGGCGCTCTACGGCTCCAGGCCCCAGAATCGCGTGGGTTTTCCCCGCGAGGAGATCTACCTCTGACTGTCATGCCGGTGTCCAGGCCCGCCCTGCCCCCCCTCCGTCGCGAGCCGCGCCCATGACCCTGCGCTGGCCCTGGTCTGCGGACAACGAACTCGCCACCAGCTTCGTGGTGATCGGCTGCGGCCGGTTCGGCAGCGCGGTCTGCGGCGAATTGGTGCGCTCCGGCGCCAACGTGCTGGCCATCGACCAGAGCCAAAAGGCCATCGATGACCTGCAGCAGCAGGAGCCCACCCTGGAGGCGCGGGTGGTCGACGGCACCGATGAAGAGGCCCTGCGGGCCGCTGGTGTGCTGGACGTGGGCACGGTGGTGGTCGCGATCGGCACCCCGATCGAAGCGAGCATCACCGCCACCTTGATCGTCAAAGACTCCCAGGGCAGTCAGGTGCGGCAGGTGATCGCTCGCGCCACCAGCGATCTCCACGAAAAGATGCTGAGCCGCGTCGGCGCCGATCGGGTGGTGTTCCCCTCAAAAATGCAGGGCCTGCGCCTGGGTCAGGAGCTGGTGCGCCCCAACCTGCTGGAGCGCCTGCCAATCGACGCCTGCAACAGCATCGAGGAAATCCGAGTGCCCGAGGCCTTCATCGGGCGCTCCCTGGGGGAGCTCAACCTGCGAAAGGACTACAACGTCAGCGTGCTGGCGGTCGGTCCACCGCATCAGCTCATGGTGAACCCAACGGCCGCCCACGTGCTTAAAGCCAACGATCTGATGGTGGTGATGGGACCCTGCGACGTCCTGGCGGGCCTGTCGGGCCCGAGGCGGCGATGAAGGTCTTGGGGTTGATGAGTGGCACCAGTGCCGATGGGGTGGATGCCGTGCTGGCCCAGTTCCGTGGTGCTCCCCATCGGCCCCGTTGGCAGATCCTGGCCAGTGCGGCCTGGAGCTATCCATCCCCTCTGCGACAACGGCTGGTGGAGGCAGGCCAGGGCCAGCCCCTAGCGGCGGCCGCCTGGTTAGAGCTAGCGGAGGCCATCACGGACGCCCAAGCGGAGGCGGCACGGGCCTGTGACCCCCGGGGTGAGGCCACCCTGGTGGGCTGCCATGGCCAAACCGTCTGGCATCGCCCCCCCGAGGCGGACCGCCATGGGGTCAGCTGGCAGCTGCTGCTGGGCCCCCAGCTGGCCCAGCGGCTGCAACGGCCGGTGGTCTTTGATTTTCGCAGCGCCGATCTGGCTCTCGGCGGCCAAGGGGCGCCCCTGGTGCCCCCGGCCGATGCGGCCCTGCTGGGGGGCATCGGTGGCTGGCGGGCCCTGCTCAACCTTGGGGGCATCGCCAATCTCACCCTGCTGCCCCCGGCCCAGGGGCCGGATCGGTCCGCGCCAGTGCAGGGCTGGGACTGCGGTCCCGCCAACACCCTGGTGGATCTGGCCGTGCAGCGGTTCAGCAACGGCGCCCTGGGTTTCGATGCCGATGGCGCCTGGGCCCGCCGCGGCCGCATCGACGAGGAGTTAATCGGCCAATGGCTGCAGGAGCCCTATTTCCAGCTCAGACCGCCCAAGTCCACGGGTCGGGAGCTGTTCGGAGCCGCAGATCTGGAGCGTCGCTTGGAGGCCCTCGCCGCCCGCCAGGAGCCCGAGCGGGAGGCCGCTGCGGATGCCCTGGCCAGCCTCACCGCCTTCAGTGCGGCCGTCGTGGCTCAGGATCTCCAACGCCAGCCGCGCCCCCTGGAACTGTTGGTGGCGGGGGGCGGGGCTCGCAATGGCCTGATGATTGAGCAGTTACGCCGCCGCTGCCGCGGCCTGCAGGTGCGTGCCCTGGCGGAGCTGGGAATCCAGGAGCAGCAACGCGAAGCGTTGGTCTTCGCCCTGCTGGCCTGGTGGCATCACCGCCGCCATCCAGGGGGACTCCCCGCCGTGACCGGAGCCTCCAGGGCGGCGGTGCTGGGAGTCCGCGCCGATCCTCAGGGCTGACGCGGCACCCTCAACCGGCGCGGCACGCCGCGCAGACGGCGGGGGCGGAGCTGCTCCTGGCGTTCGAGCACGGCACGGAAACGATCGGTGCCCTGGGGCGACGCGGGAGGCCCCCCCTGGCCGGGGTCCTGGAGCCGCAGCTGCTCCAGGCGTTCGATGCCCTGCTGAATCAGCACCTTGGCCATGTTGCTGACGGTGCGGGAGTCGGCCTCGGCCAGCACGGTCAGGCGCGCACAGAGGTCTTCCGGGAGCACCACCTGAATCCGGGGCGACTTGGGCCGTCCGCTCGATGACGTCTGACGGGTGGCCACGGACCGAAGGAGACAGCCTGCTACGACGGAGTGTACAGAGACTGGCAAGGATAGTATCCAGCACTATGCTTGTGGATGTGAGTCCACTCGCCCCGCCCGCGCTGCGATCGCCCATGGCCCGCACCACCCAATCCCGGCACCCCAGCAGCGCCCAGGAGCGTGGCGCCAAGGCCCGCAGTGCCCAACGCCGTCGCACCGCCGACCCCAGTGATGTGCTCGTCTCCGCCGTGATCAGCACCTACCTGCTCACCCATCTGCACCACGTCCTGCAGCGGGCCGAATACGGCGCCCAACAGGAAGGACGGGAGGCCCTCGCCGCCAACTACGCCCAACTCCGCAAAGTGCTCTGCCTCGATGCCCGCAGCATGGAAGATGCCTCGGCCAGCGGTACGGATGGCGACACGGATGAACGTCGCCCCGAGGCCGCCTGAATCTCCCCCAAACCCTGACGTTGCCCCAGCCCGAGTCCACCAGGGGCCATGCCTTTATAAGGTCGGTGCAGCGTCCAGTCCTCCATGACCGCCAGCCCCTCCTCAGGCCACGCAGCCGAGCTCTATCGCCGCATCAGCAGTGATCCGGAGCTGACTCAATCGCTGTTTCGCCAAGCCCTGCAGGATCCCAGTGGAGCCCTCGGTCGGATCGTGGCCATCGGCGCCTCCCAGGGACTCACCGTCAGTGCCGAGGATGTGCGCGACCATATCGCCAGCCTCAATGACAGTGAAACCAAGCGCTGGCTGCTCAAGGCGCGGGGAGGGCTTTGAGTTCCGGGCTGGCCCAACAACAAGTCGGCCCTGGGGGGGTGGCAAGGCGGAGCGCACCGGCAGCTGCCGCTTGTGGGAGCCCCCTCCTTGGGCCCAGCTGAAGAACAGCCAGTAGCTCACCAGTGCCAGACCCGCCGCCACCACCAAGGCTGCAATCTGCTCAAGCCGCTTGATCATCGCCTGGAAGCATCGGCTGGGGTGGGGTCAGTCTGCCGGACGCCTCCTGGCACGACCATGGCGGGAGATGATGCCCAACACCGCCTACCCCATCTGTTTCGTGCTGCGCCTCGAACGCATCGGCAAGATTTATCCCACCGGTGAAGTGCTGCGGGATGTCACCTGGGAGGTGAAACCCGGAGACCGCATCGGCCTGGTGGGAGTCAACGGCGCCGGCAAGTCCACCCAGATGCGGATCATTGCCGGCCAGGAGGAACCCAGCAGTGGCCAGGTGATCAAGCAGGGGGATCCACGCATTGTCTATCTCCAGCAGGAATTCGATGTGGACGTGCGCCGCACCGTGCGGCAGGAACTGTTTCAGGCCTTCGGAGAGGCGGCCCAGGTGCTCAACCGCCAGCGCCAGGTGGAGGACGAGATGGCCAGCGAGCGGGCCGCCAACGATGCCGACCACCTGGATCGGCTGATCGATGAACTGGGCCACCTGCAGACCCGCTTCGAAGCGCTGCATGGCTACGAACTCGATGCGCGCATCGACAAGCTGCTTCCCACCATCGGCTTCAGCCTCGAGTCGGTGGAAGCCCTGGTAGGGGACTATTCCGGGGGCTGGCAGATGCGCATCGCCCTCGGCAAGATCCTGCTCCAGGAACCGGATCTACTTCTTCTTGACGAACCCACCAACCACCTGGACGTGGAAACGATCCAGTGGCTGGAGAGCTATCTGACCGACCAATCAGTCCCGCTGGTGGTGATCAGCCATGACCGGGCATTTCTGGATCGGGTCTGTAATCAGATCGTGGAAACTGAGCGGGGCCTTTCGCGCACCTACCTGGGCAACTACAGCCAGCACCTGGAGCAGAAAGCCCTCGAACGCGAAGCCAGCCAATCGGCGTTTGAGCGCCAACAGAAGGAACTCTCAGCCCAGCAGGCCTATATCGATCGCTTCCGCGCCAGTGCCACCCGCAGCACCCAGGCCAAGAGTCGGGAAAAGCTGCTGGAGAAAGTGGATCGAATTGAAGCTCCCACCGACACGATCAGCGGACCCCGCTTCCAGTTTCCGCCGGCCCCCCGCAGTGGACGGCAGATCGCGCTGATCAAGGACCTCAGCCACAGCTATGGCGATCGCCTTCTGTTTCTGGGCGCCAACCTGGACGTGGAACGGGGGGACCGGATCGCCTTTGTGGGTCCCAATGGAGCCGGCAAATCCACCCTGCTGCGGTTGGTGATGGGCCTGGAAGCCCCAGATGAGGGGATCGCCCAGCTCGGGGAGCACAACGTCCAGGCCGGCTACTTCGAGCAGAACCAGGCTGAGGCCCTTGATCTCAGCAAAACTGTGATCAATACCCTGTTTGAGGTGGTTCCCGATTGGACCCAGACCCAGGTGCGCTCCCTGCTCGGGAGCTTCTGCTTCAGCAACGACGCCGTGTTCAAGGAGGTGGGCCAGCTCTCCGGCGGGGAGAAGGCCCGCCTGGCGTTGGCGGTGATGCTGCTGAACCCCTGCAACCTGCTGGTGCTGGACGAGCCCACCAACCACCTGGACATCCCCGCCAAACAGATGCTGGAAGACGCCCTGCGGGACTACGAAGGGGCCGCCTTGATGGTGAGCCACGATCGCTACTTCATCTCCCGGGTCGCCAACCGGATCGTGGAGCTGCGCGATGGCGAGCTGGTGCAGTACCGCGGCGATTACAGCTATTACCTCGAAAAGAAACAGGAGGAGGCCGCCGCCTCCCTAGCCCAAGAGCAGGAGCGCGCGGCGATCGCCAAGCGGGACGCCAACCGTCTTAAGCAAAAAGAAAAAAGCAATGCCCGGAAGCAGGCCGTTTCGGGGCCAGCTTCACAGAACGCCACATCCCTCTAAGTAAGAGGACTTATTCCACTAGCCAGACCGGTCATGTCTCCATAAGCTGACATCATCCCCTTGGAGCCGATGTCATGAATTCAACGCCAACCCCGGGCGGCGCTGCGGAACCCACCCAAGCCATCAACGCCAACACGTTCGGGTTCGGAGCCACCCAGACCAGCCCCCATCACCAGGAGGAATCCTGGGACGCGATCGAGTCCTATTTCGAATGCATCACCACCTGTTCCCTTGAGGACGGGGACTGTGTGACCCGTTGCGTGGACACCTTGCGCGACCACTCCTAGGGGACGCGGGTCCCGCGCTCCCGGACGCGCTGCAAGGGAGCACGGGACCAGGGATTGCTGACCGGATTTGCTAACGGATGCCTTACCTCTGTCGCAACCGATACGCGAGCCTCTGCAACAGTTTGTAGCTTTGCACGAGTTCAAAGCCAGATGCGGAGCACGCCATGTCCGAGCCCCTCGCCCTCAGCCTTGGCCAACAATTCGAACTGGAGCGCATGACCCGGGCCATTGACTCCACCTGTGACCCCCAGGCTCTGCGGGGTCTGGCCAAGCAGTTGTTGCAGGCCTGGCACAGCCAGAAGGCAGCCACCCAATGGGTGATGCGTCAGCAACTCGGCAGTCCCGCCAAAATCTCCCCCCCGTGGACCACCGACTCCCCTGCGGAGGAACCAGTGCAACCCGCCCGCAGCAATCCCATTCTGGATGTGCTGTGATCCGTCCCCCTCGACCTCAACGGGGGGGTTGCTGATTCAATTCCGTGGGCACCACCTCTAAAACAACCGTGGTGCCACTACGGATGACCTTCAGTTGCAGGGGACGCCCCACGCCCGAGCGGTCCACCGCCGCCACCACCTGCAGGGGACCCTGGACCGGCTGGCCCGCCACCGCCACGATCACATCCCCGGGCCGAAGTCCAGCCCGATCGGCGGGCCCTCCGGAACGGATCTGGGCCACCCGAGCTCCGGCTGCTCGGCTGGTCCCATCGGCTGAACGCACCACATCCAGGCCCACGCCAATCATGGCGTGACTGACCCGTCCGGTGCTCACCAGCTGATTGGCGATCATGCGGGCCCGGTTGATCGGGATGGCAAAGCCAAGGCCCGCCCCTGGGCCTGAGCGCACCAAGGTGTTGATCCCCACCACTTCACCATCGGCATTCAGCAGGGGCCCGCCTGAGTTGCCCGGATTGATCGCAGCATCCGTCTGAATCAGATCAAGCCGCTTGTCGGTGATCCCCAGCTTGCTGGCGTTGCGGTTGAGACTGCTGACGATGCCCAGGGTCACGGTGTTGTCCAGCCCGAAGGGGTTGCCCACGGCAATCGCCCAGTCCCCCACATGCAGGGCATCGGAGTTGCCCAGGGGCGCCACCGGCCAGGGGCCATTGCCCACCAGCTTCACCACCGCCAGGTCGGTGAGCCGATCCAGCCCCACCACCTTGCCTTCCAACCGTTGACCGTTCTGAAGCCCCACCGTGACCCGGTCGGTGCGCTCAACCACGTGGGCATTGGTAAGGATCAGTCCATCGGCCTGGAAGATCACGCCACTCCCCTGACCCCGCTCCTTGCGTTGGGACGGCTGCTGAACCTGAGGGAGTCCAAAGAAGTGGCGAAACACAGGATCATTGAGCAGACCCTGCGGCACCGCCGCTCCCCCAGCCCCCTGGACGGTGCGCTCCGTGTCGATGGTGACCACCGCCGGGCCCGCCCGACGCACGGCCGCCGTCACAAAAGAATCTCGAGTGGGGACCACGGCAACGGCCTCGGCCCGGGGCATGAACCCCAGGGGACGTCCCCCAGACCATCCCAATAAGAGACCCGCCGAAAGCACACCGACGGCAGCACAAGAGCGGGCACGGAACGGGCGCATCCTGCGGCAGAACAGCAAAACAAAACCGTAGACACACCGAGTCCCAACGGAAAGGTGAAGCAAACCGGCCCGAACCGCCTAAGATCTGTGAAGTTTTTTAACGGGCCATGGACACCAGTCGACTTCTGCTGGCTTTTCTCGCCTTTGGGGCGGCCTGCACCACGTTATGGGCCTGGATGCTGGCGGTTTCCACAACCTCCGAAGTGGAGCGGTGAGACAATGGGAGGGATCCGGCGTGGCGCTGGATCCCCCAAGTGAATGTACGCAGCCCTTTCCCAGCTGTTTCCCCTGCTCTACGGCGCCTGTTTCCTTGTGCTCCTCTGGCAAGCTTTCCGGGTGATGGGGCGGGGATTCAGTGCCACTCCACGGCCCTCAGACCCGCTGCCCGCCCCCAGCCCTTCGGCCGGCGATCGTACCGGCCGGCTCACCATCCATCCCGAGCTCCTGGACGCCGACGGCCAGATCACCCAGGAAGATCTCTTAACAGTGCGCTTTGGGGCCGACGCCACCGAGTGAGGGTCTAGCGCTTGGGCTTCGGTGGACCACCACTGAATAGGCTCTCAGCTGTGAACGTGAACTCCGGCGGACTGATGGTGGACCAGAGAACCCGAATCGTGGCAGCGGTCCTACGCGGTCTGAAACTGCCGCCCCGCTTTCGGCTGAAGATGGTCAAGGACGATCCAATCCGCCTCGAACTCAGCATCACCCCCGCCTATGGCAAGGACCCGATCCTGGTGGGCATCGTCGAATCCCAGGATCTCGTCGCGCGCCGCGACCGCGAAGGTCGCGTGCCACGGGACCTGCAGGGCACCTGGGACTGGACGGTCCGCCACGGCAAAGTCAGCACCGGGGGCTGGAACCCCTACCTGAAGGAAGCCCTGCAGACCATGTTTGAAACCGGTCTGCCAGCGATCGTCTACGAGGAAACCACCGGCGAGGCCTACCACCCGGTGGATGGCATCCGCCACGTGCGCTGACACCACCGCCCCCCAATCCCCCCCATGGCCGCACCGCTGCCCAGGGCGGACAACCAGCTGCCAATTGACCACCAGTTAGCCGCCATCGTGGCGGCCCTGGGGCCAGGGGCCACGGTGCTGCTGCAGGCCCCTCCCGGAGCTGGCAAGACCAGCAGGGTCCCCCTGGCTGTGCTGACGCAGGCCCTGGCGCCGGACGAACGCGTCCTGATGCTGGAACCGCGCCGCCTCGCGGCCCGGGCCGCAGCCCAGCGGCTGGCCCTCGGCCTGGGGGAGCCACTGGGAGAGCGGATCGGCTACAGCGTGCGCCTGGAATCCCGTACCTCCGCCGCCACCCGGATCGAGGTGGTCACCGCCGGGTTGTTCCTGCGGCGCCTGCAACACGACCCGGCCCTGGACGGGGTGGGCTGCGTGATCTTTGATGAATTCCACGAACGCCAGGCGGACGCCGATCTGGCCCTGGCCCTGGTGCGCCAGAGCCGCAGCCTGTTGCGACCGGAGCTGCGACTGCTGCTGATGTCGGCCACCCTGGATCTGGCGCCCCTGGCCAACCGGCTGGATGGGGCCACCGTGCTCACCAGCGAGGGCCGCAGCCATCCCGTGGCCGTCCTCCACCAGGCCCCCCGCGAACGGGAACCGCTCGCCGCCCAGGTGCTGCGGGGGCTGGAGGCCCATTGGCTCGACCACCGGGAGGCAGGCGACACCGTGTTGGTGTTCCTGCCGGGCCTGCGGGAGTTGCGGGCCGCCCGGGACGCCATCGCCGCCACCCCCTGGGGAGCCGACCTGGAATGTTGCCTGCTGCACAGCCAGCTCCCCCTGGCCGCCCAGGCCGAGGCGATCGCCCCCGCCCGCGGGGCCGCCGGCAAGGTGGTTCTGGCCACCGCCATCGCCGAGAGTTCCCTCACCCTGGCGGGGGTGCAACTGGTGATCGACAGCGGCCTGAGCCGGGCCAGTCGCTTTGATCCCAGCACCGGCATGGACGGTCTGGTCACCCGACCCGCCAGCCAGGCCAGCGCCGAACAACGTCGGGGCCGTGCCGGCAGGCTGGGGCCGGGGCGCTGCCTGCGGCTGTGGTCCCCCGGCGAACAGCAGCGCCGGCCAGCCTTCGATCCCCCGGAACTCCTGGAGGTGGATCCCCTGCCGATCGCCCTCCACCTGGCGGAATGGGGAGCCGGGCTCGGGGACGACCTTCCCTGGCTAGACCCACCGCCCCACCAGGGCCTGCGCGGCGCCCGAGCGTTGCTGGAGCCCCTCCAGGCCCTCGCCCCAGCGGGCATGATCACCGCCCACGGCCGGGCCATGGCGCGCCTGGGCCTGCACCCAAGGCTGGCCCACATGCTGCTCCAAGCCAACCGGCATGGCTGGCTGGAGCTCGGCTGCGCCCTGGCGGTGGTCCTCAGCGAGCGGGATCCCCTGGATGGTCGGGCCGTCGGAGCTGATTTGATGCCGCGGCTCGACTGGCTGCAGGGCGCCGCCGGCTCCAGGAGCCCCAACCCCCAGCTACGGCAGCTCCTGCAGGTCCAGCTGCAGCTTCAGCGCCAGGTGCTTGCCGCCACGGGCGACAGGCGGAGCCCACGCACCGACGCCAAGACATCAGCGGCTGATAGCGAGCTGAGCGAGGACGTCCGGGTGGCCCTGATGCTGAGCTGGGCCTACCCCGAACGGATCGCCCTGGCCCGTGGCCAGGGCGATGGACGATTCCTGTTGCGAAGTGGCCACGGGGCCCGTCTCCATCCCAGCGACCCCCTGGCCGCCTGCCCAGCCCTGGCCGTGGCCAAGGTGGATGGCGCCGGCCAGGACGCCCGCATCCTGCTGGCGGTGGTCCTGCCCCCGGCCGTGCTGGAGGATCTGGCGACGGAACAGGGCGTCAGTCGCAACGACGCCTGTTGGGACCCCGCCAGCCAACGGGTGCGCTGCGAGCGCAGCCTGCGGCTGGGGGCCCTGGTGCTGGAACGGCAGCCCTGGCCCGAGGCCGAACCAGCCGCCATCCTCGAGGCCCTGATCACCGGTCTGAAGGAGCTGGGCCTCCAGGCCCTGCCCTGGACCCCCTCCAGCCAGCAGTTGCAGCAACGCCTGGCCCTGGCCTTCACCCACCTGGGTCCCCCCTGGCCCGACCGTCGCTGGACCACCCTGGGCAGCACCTTGGCGGAGTGGCTCGCCCCCCATCTGATCGGCCTGCGCAGCCGCCAGGATCTGCTGCAGTTAGACCTGCACAACGCCCTCTGGGGCGATCTGAGCTGGCAGCAGCGGCAGCAGCTCGACCAATGGCTGCCCACCACCCTGACGGTGGCCTCTGGCCGGGCCGTCACCCTGGACTACACCAGCGGCGAGCCGATTCTGGCCGTGAAACTGCAGGAGCTGTTCGGCACCAGCGCCACCCCCACCCTGCTGGAGGGACGGCTCCCGCTCACGGTCCATCTGTTGTCTCCGGCGGGCCGGCCGGCGGCCATCACCCGCGACCTGGCGGGCTTCTGGACCAGCGGCTATCCGGAGGTGCGGCGCCAGTTGCGCGGTCGCTACCCCAAGCATCCCTGGCCTGAGGATCCGCGCCAAGCCACGGCCACGGCGCTCACCAAGGCACGCCTGGCCCAGGTGGAGCGCACGGCACCCTGACCGACTCGGGCCACCGGAGGCTTCAGAAGGCACCAGCCAACAGCGGGCCATAGCCGAAATGGTGCAAGCCCTCCACGATGCCCTCACAACCCTCCCCCCTGGCGAGATAGGTGTTGGGCAGGCGCGGCAAGGCCGCCTTGAGGGAAGGCTCCGCATTCCCCACCATCACCCCAGCCAGGCCGGTTTCGAACATGGCCAGATCGTTGAGGGTGTCGCCCGCGGTGACCACCCGCTCCGGATGGACCTCCAGCAGGTTCAGCACCGCGACCAGGGTGGTTCCCTTGTTCACCCCAGCGGGCAACACATCCAGATACTTGCCATCGGAAATCAGACAATCCACCCCATGGGCCTCAATCGAGGCCAGATGACGCACGTCCAGCACGTCCGGATCAATGAAATAAGCGAGGCGCCGATCCGAGGTGACCGGCTGGGAGGACAGCCCGGGGAGCGTGGCCAGCAGGGGCAACACCCGCTCGGGCCGCCCCCGCCAGCGGGCCTCAATCGGATCCACCGCGAGGGGAACGGTCTCCAGGCTGAGGCCACAGGCCACGGTGCAACCCACGTCACTGATCACCAGATGGGGGGAGGCCAGGCCGAGGGCTTCCTCCTCCGCCCGCAGCATGCGGGCCACCGAACGCAGATCCCGCCCCGTGCAGAACACATGGAGCACCCGGTGGCGCTCGGTGGCCAACCAGGCGTATAGACGCCGCCGCCAGGCCGGGGTGCCGCCGAGCAGGGTGCCGTCGAGGTCGGTGACCAGCACGAGGTCGGGATTGTGCGGGAGGCAGGCCTGCAGCTGGGCCTGGAGGCGCTGCCGGAGCGGCTGAGACGGCTGGGCAACGCCGCCAGCCCCGATGGAATGGGCCATGGCAGCAGCAGGCAATGACGTTCATTCTCTCCCGGATCCCCGCCCACCGAAAACGGCAGAAGCTTTGGCCAGCAATGGGCCCCCTAGGGTGGATTCCTCCGTCGGCCGCGGGCGTCCACCTTCCGACCCAAGCCACCACCGTCTCCCCGTGCCCCATCCCTCGCCCCCTGCCGCGCCACGCCCTCGCTTTTTTGCCGGCAACCGCCGCGATGGCGCCCGTCTGCTGAGCAGTGCCCTGGTGATCACGGGGATCGGCCTGGTTCGTGTCGACCATCCCGTCGGTCGGCTCGTGGCCCTGGTGGCGGGGAGCCTGGCGCTCTACTGGTGGCTCCAGTACCGCCAGCTGCGGCAGTAGGCCGGTGAAAGCGCCCAGCTCCGGGATGGCCGGACTGCCCAGCTATGGGGTGGCCGAGCTGAACGACGCGATCGGGACCCTGTTGGAGCGGGGTTTCGCGCCACGCTTCCTGCTCACCGCCACGGTGAGCCGTCCCCAACGCAAAAAGGGGCACCTGTGGCTGACCCTCACGGATGGGGAGGCGTCGATTTCCGGGGTGATCTGGGCGTCCCAACTGCCGAAGCTCGGTTTCATCCCGAACGAGGGCGACGGGGTGGTGGTGGTGGGGCGGCTGAACTTCTGGGCCGCCCGGGCCAACCTCTGCGTTCAGGTGCTGGACGTGCGTCCTTCCCTGACGGCGGTGCTGCGCCAGTTTGAGCGGGTCCGGGCCCTGCTCGAGCCGGAGGGCCTGTTCGATCCCGCACGCAAACGGCCCCTGCCAGAGGCCCCTGGGCGCATTGCCCTGCTCACCAGCGTGCCCAGCTCCGCCCTGGCCGACATGCTCCGTACGGCCCGTGAACGCTGGCCCGCCACGTCCGTGTTGGTGGTGGCCATCCCGGTCCAGGGGCCGGTGGAGGCCCAGATCTGCCGGGCCATTTACCGGGTGAGCGCGGAGGCAACCCGCCTGGGACTCGAGGCGTTGGTGCTGGCCCGGGGCGGCGGCAGCCGTGAAGATCTGGCCGTGTTTGACGGGGAAGCCCTGGCTCGCTGCCTGGCGGACTGCCCCTTGCCGGTGGTCTGTGGGCTCGGCCATGAGGACGACACCACCATTGCCGATCTGGTGGCCGATTACCGCGCCGCCACCCCAACGGCGGCCGTGGTGGCCCTCTTACCGGACCAGGGCGTCGCGCTTCAGCGCCTCAGCCAGGCCCGTGGACTGCTGCGCCAGCTGCTGACGCTGCGGCTCCAAAACGCACGGACGGAGCTGCTGCGCCAACGGCAACGGCTGGGCCTGCTGCATCCCCGTCAACGCCTGGAGCAGCAGCGGCGCTGGCTGCAACAGCGGCGGCAACTCTTGCAAGCGCTCTCGCCCCAGCACTTGCTGCAGCGAGGCTTCAGCCTGATCCGGGATCCCCAGGGACAGCTGCTGCGCTCCGCCCGGGCGGTGCAGCCTGGCGCCCTGGTCACTGTGCAACTCGTCGATGGCCAGGTGACAGCGGAAGTCCGAGAGGTGACGATGGACCCTGCACCGCCTGGCCCCCCGCCTGGCCCCCCGCCTCGCCCCCAGCCTCACCCTCAGCAGCGCCGCCGCGGTTGACGCACCGGTCCTCCTTCTCCCAAGCCCGTCCCCATGGCCAGGTCCAACCGCTCCACCCCTTCGGCCCCCGAGGCGGAGACCCCCACCAACGCCCAGGTCGATCCCCCGGCCACCGACCAGGAGGTCGCCGCTGACCTGAATTTCCGCCAGGCCCAGGCCGCCCTGGAGCTGGCGCTGAGCCAGTTGCAGGCCAGCGATCTGGACGTGGAGGCGATGGCCGATCTCTATCGCCGGGCCGAGATCTATGCGGATCGCTGTGAACGCCTGCTGGTGCAGGTGGAGCAGGAGGTGATGCAATGGGATCCCGACAGCCCGTTCGTGGCCCCCCAAGCCTTCACGCCATGACCTCCCCGTCCACCGCCCCCCCTCTGGCGGCGCCGCCCACCCCCTGGCTGCAATGGCTCTACCTCGCTCTGGCGGTGGCTGGTGGGGTGCTGCCTTGGCTGGCCAACATTGCCTTTATCCAAGCTCACCCGGAACCCTTCAATCTCGGCCTCTTCGTGCAATTGGCCAATGCCAATCCTGCGGCCCAGTCCCTCAGCCGCGACCTGATGATCGGGGCCACGGCGGTGACGATCTGGATAGTGAACGAAAGCCGCCGCCTGCAGATGAGGGGACTGCCCTGGGTGTTGCTGAGCTGCCTCACCATTGCCTTTGCCTTTGGGGCGCCGTTCTTCCTGTTTCTCCGGGAACGGCGACTCCAGGAGCTGGCCCGGGCCACGCCCTAACTATGAAAGCGTGGTTCCCGCCACAGTTCCGCCAATAGTTCCGCCTCCACTGCCGCCAACGCCTCCAACCGCACCACCAACTCCTGCCGACCAAAGCGTTCCTCCGCCAGCCTCCAATACACACCAAAGTGGCGCGCCTCGCTGGCCAGCAGATCGCCATAGAGGTCCCGCAGGGTCGGATCCGGGCTGTGTTCGGCCAACAGGGCCATGCGCTCATGGCTGCGGGCCTCAATCAGACCCGCCACCAGGAAACTATCTAACTGCCGCGGCCCCGCCTCCCTCCGCACCTGGCGCGCCAAGCCGGCGCCATAGGGGGGAGCCGCCAGGGGCCGCAGCGCCACACCCCGCTGGTTCAACAGGGCCTGCACCCGCTCGAAATGCTCCAGTTCCTCCCTCGCCAGCGGGCTGAGCACCGCTGCCAGGGCCCCATCTGACGGATAGCGGAACATCAGCTGCAGAGCGACCCCAGCCGCCTTGCGTTCGCAGTGGGCGTGATCGATCAGCACCAGGTCGGGATGGGCCAGGGCCTGGGCCAGCCAGGACGCCGAACTCGGCACCGCAAGCCATTTCATCCGGCTGACGCTGGTGGTGGGGACGGCAGGGGTCATGGTGACGTCCGCAGATGGCCCACCAGCCCCTCCAGGGCCAGCCCATAGCTGGCGGCACCGAAGCCGCACACCACTCCCACCGCCCGATCCGCCAGATAGGAGTGATGGCGGAAGGGCTCCCGGGCGTGGACGTTGCTCAGGTGCACTTCCACGTAGGGGATGGCGACGGCCAAGAGCGCATCCCGCAGGGCGATGGAGGTGTGGGTAAGAGCCCCGGCGTTGATCAGGATTCCCTGCAGCGTTCCGCGCCCTTGATGGATGCGATCCACCAGGGCCCCCTCATGGTTGCTCTGGAACGCCACCAATCCCACCCCCAGGGCTGCGGCTCGCTCCGCCAGCGCCACCTCAATCTGCTCCAGGGTCTGGGCGCCATAGAGCCCCGGCTCACGGGTGCCCAACAGATTCAGATTGGGGCCGTTGAGCAACAGCAACTGCATGGCGGATCGGTGCAGGGACGCGGGGCCACCGGGGCGGATCCTGGCCCGGACGGATCTTGGGGGCGGAGTTTAATTCCGAGGCCTGGGGCGGCGCACCTTCGAGGCGGCCCTTCCCGGGATCGATACGATCGGGCCACGCCCGGACCAATCCCGATGAAGCTTGCCCTGGCCGCCGTGATCGCCGGCACCACTGCCCTCAGCGGCCTGGGGGCCATCCCCACGCTGGCCGCCCCCAGCGACGCCACCGCCCTTCCGGTGCGGCTGCAACTCAAGAGCCTGCGCATCGACGATTCCCAAGAGGACGGTGCCGGGGAGAATGGCGATGAGCCATACCTCTTCCTGGCCCTGGTCTTCGCCGATGGGTCCACGCTGCGGGCCGATGGCCTAAGCCAGGGCACCGCCCGGGTCCGGGTCTCCAGGCTCAGCCTGCCGGCCCAGGGGAGCAGCAGCACCGCAACGGTGCCGATCCCGGAGCTCGGGACCAAGGCGATCAGCACCCTGCTCCCGATTGCCGGCGCCCCCCTGGCCACCGGCCAGCAAGCCGCCAGTGTCAGCCTGGCCGTGATCGCCATGGAGCGCGATCAGCGCAACAGCGCCAGTGCCGATCTATTGCGCTTGAGCCTGGCCGAAGCGCTCACCGCCCGTGTCAACGCGGCGATCCGCCGCCTTGGGCCCACGGATCTCCCCAACCTGCCCAGCGCCGTCCAGGGCGCCATCGCCTCCACCCTCACCACCAAGGTCCTGACCGGCCCTTCCGGCCTGCTGGCACCGGTGCTGAACGGCCCGGACGGGGACGATCTGATCGGCACCGGGATCGCCCAGTGGACTTACCCCGAGATCCTGGCCGCGGGCAAGGCCGGGCGGCTCTTTTCCCTGCCGTTTGGCGCCGCAGGGGTGCAGTGGACCCTCAGCGGCCTGGTGCAGGTCCGGGAGTGAGCGAGGGAAGGGGGGGGCCGCCCCCCCGACTGGTAAGGTCTGAAGATGTGGTTCGGGTCGGTGCCCGAGTGGTTAATGGGGGCGGACTGTAAATCCGCTGGCTCTGCCTACGTTGGTTCAAATCCAACCCGGCCCACCACCACATGCCCTTGTAGCTCAGTGGTAGAGCACTCCCTTGGTAAGGGAGAGGTCACGAGTTCAAATCTCGTCAAGGGCTTATTTCGGTTGTCCCGGCACCGGACAGTCCTGCACCGGACCCTGCCGCCATCAGCATCTGAGCCACGCGATCGGCACTGACCAGGGCCCCTTCGATCCGCCCAAACCCCGTTCCGGCCACCCCATCGCCGCAGAACGCCACCCGACTCGCGGGGCAGAACGTTAAGGACGGTGGCAGCCCAGGGGCCAGCGGGAACGCCGCCCCCCAGCGCATCACCTGAGGATCCACGTCGGCCAACAGCGTCGCGGCCGCCCCTAGCCAGGGCGCCAGTAACTCCGCCACCGCCCCGGCCAGGGCGGTGATGACCTCCCGCTGGCGGGTCCCATCGCCGGAATCTCCCCCCAGGCGCGCCGCGGTGGAATGGGCACCGATCACCTCGGCATGGGCAGCGGCGAAGTCTGCGGTCGAATGGACCACCACGCCACAACGGCCATCAGCGCCCGGCTCCAGCACTAGCCGTTCCACCCCCCAGCGCCGTTGGGCCGCGCCATCACAGCGCAACAACTGGAACGGCAGGGCCCGCCAAGCCGGAGCCCGCTCCGCCGGCACCATCGCCAGCAGCTGGCAGCGGCCCTCATAGCGCAACGCCCCCAAGGCCGCCAGGGCCTGGTCGAGCAGGGGGTCCTCCCCCGGGCGCACCGCCGCCGCCAGGGGAGGCACCGGCAGGGCCAACAGCCGGCAGCTCCGGGGGTGGGCCAACAGGCTGCCGCTGAGCACCAGCCAGTCAGCCTGACCAAGCACCCCGCCATCGCGCGCCAGCAGGCGCCATCCGCCCGCCATTGAGCGCGCCAAACCGTGCACCATGGTGCCGGATGTCAAGGCCACCTCCGCCCCCGCCAGGGCCAGGAGGCCCCTGGCCACGCCGTCCATGCCCGTCGCCCCCTGCCAGAGCGTCCCCCGCTCCATCGGATCCATGGCCCCTGCATGGAGCTGTCCTGCCCCATCCACCCAGGCCAGGGAGCCAATCCAGGGTTGAATCCAGCCACCGACCCGCAGCGGCTCCAGCAGGGCCCGCGCCGCCGGGTCCTCGCCCTGAAACAGGGGCGCCCCGTGATTGAGCCGCCAGCTGGGATCGAAGCGGGACCGACGGGTGGAGGCCCGTCCCCCCGGGGCCCGGCCCATCTCCCACAGCCGGATGGGCCCGCGCCAGCCCAGCTGCCGCAACCGAGCCGCCACGCCACAGCCGGCGATGCCGGCACCGATCACCGCCACCGACCCATCCGCGGACCCCAACATGGCCATGCAGCTGAAAGGCTGCCGCCATGCTGGTCGCCATGAGCTCCCGCAGCGCACCCTCGGCGGCAAGCCTGGCGACCTGCCTGGTGATGGCCGTAGGTCACCAGGCCCTGGATCCCTGGGCCCTGGGGGCCTCAACGCCCCACCCCAGCCCCAACGAGGAGTCCATCTGTGTGATCGCCCCCCGGCTCACGACCCTGCCCAACGGAACCGTCCAGGCCGTGGTGGCCCTCAGGGCGCCCACCCTCTTCGCACAAGGCCAGTTCGCCGCAGTCTGGCTGGAACAGAATGGACGACTGCTCTGGCAGCGACAGGCCGGGGCCCATGGCCCCATTGAAGGCCCCATGCCGTGGCCGCTGGCGCCGTTGCAGCCCGGTGAACTCCTGCAACTGCGGCTGCGCCCCCTCACGGCCGCGAACGACAGCGTCGCGACGGTTCAACTCATGGCCGCCCCTGCGACGGTTTTGGCCCGCAACCAGGCCCTCCTGCGAAACCTGGCCAACGATCCGGCCGCCTGGCTGCAGGCGGTCAACCAGGCTCTGAATCGCCAAGACATCCCCCTGGCCTGGGGGCTGTTGTTCGCCTTCGGAGGCCCGAGATCCCCCGAGCTGGACGCCCTGCGCCTCACCGTGTTTGAGCGGGGCTGCGGAGAGAGCGCAACCCCTCCCTAGGTTGGGCCGCCTCGGCTGATCCCCCCGTGGCCCTCTCCCTTCCCGTTCCGATCAGCGCCATGCGCGCGGCGGTGGACCGCGGCGACACCCGGCCTCTGGCCTGGCGCCTGGAGCAACTCGACCGGCTCACCGCTCTGATCGACAGCTGCCGCATCAGCCTGCCCGCCGCCCTGGAGGCCGATCTCGGCAAACCGGACGTGGAAGGCTGGTTCGAACAGGTGGCGGTGCGGCAGGAGTTGCGGGAGACCCGCAGGAATCTGCGGCACTGGATGGCCCCACGACCGATTCCCGTGCCGGCCAGCTTCCGTCCAGGCCGGGCGGCGCTCCACCCGGAACCCCTTGGCTGTGTGCTGATCATCGGGCCCTGGAACTATCCCTTCCAGCTGTGTCTCCATCCGTTGGTGAGTGCCCTGGCGGCGGGCAACCATGTTGTGCTGAAACCCTCGGAACACGCTCCCCATACCGCCGCCCTGATTGCCGCCCTAGTGGCGCAGCATTTTCCAGCCGAGGTGGTCCAAGTGGTTCAGGGGGATGGGGCCACAGCCGCCGCGTTGCTGGAGGAGCGCTTCGACCACATCTTCTTCACCGGCGGCGCCCGGGTGGGGCGCCTGGTGATGGCCGCGGCGGCCCGCCATCTCACGCCGGTCACCCTGGAACTGGGCGGCAAGAGCCCGGCGATCGTGCTGGACGATGCCGACCTGGCCGTCACCGCCCGGCGCCTGGCCTGGGGCAAGGGGCTTAACGCCGGCCAGACCTGCATCGCCCCCGACTATCTGATGGTCACCCCCAAGCAACGGGAGCCCCTGGTGGCAGGCATCGCCGCCGAACTGCAACGGTTCCATGGGCCCGATCCCCTGAACAGTCCCGATCTGGGCCGCATCGTCAACCAAGCCCAGTTCGACCGGCTGGAGACACTATTGGCCGTGGCACGCTCTCGGGGCCAGGTGCTCTGGGGGGGGCGCAGCGACCCCGCCCACCGGAGGATCGAACCCACCCTGATCGCCGTGGAGGATGCCGCCAACGATCCGCTGATGCAGGAGGAACTGTTCGGCCCCCTGCTGCCGGTGCTCACGGTGCCCGATCTGGACGACGCGCTCAACCGCATCCGCCTTGGACCCAAACCCCTCGCCCTTTATCTCTTCAGCCGTAGTGCCATCGCCCAGCGGGAAGTGCTCAGCAGGACCAGTTCCGGCAGCGTCGGGTTCAACGATGTGGTGATGCAGGCGGGGATCAATCGCCTGCCGTTTGGTGGGGTGGGAGAGAGCGGTATGGGCAATTATCACGGCGAAGCCGGCTTTCGCACCTTTTCCCATCAGCGGAGTGTGCTGAAGCGCCCCTTCTGGCTGGATCTCCCGTTTCGCTATCCCCCCTACGCCGGCAAGCTGCCGCTGTTGCAACGGTTGCTGGGCTGAAGCAGAACATTTCTGCTCCGGGGGGGCTGGGCGAGCCCCGTGGTGGCTCTTAAGGTGCCGCCAGACCTCCGCCGTGCCCATGCGCCGCCTCTTCGTCGCCCTGGCCCTTGCCGTGGTTCTGCCGCTGCCCTCCCTGGCGGCTGAAATCACCGTCAAGGAGGGCGAAACGCTCTCGGACATCGCCGAACGCCATCACGTCAGCGTCAGCAGCCTGATGAAGCTGAACCGGATCAGCGATCCCGACCAGCTCTCGGTGGGCCAACGGCTCACCCTCCCCGGCGGAGCGAAGCCAGCTAGTGCGTCCCAGGGCGGCTCCGGTGCAGGGCGCGTCACCGTGCAGGAAGGGGAAACCCTCTCGGAAATCGCCGAGCGGGAAGGCATGAGTCTGGGCAAATTGATTGCCCTCAATGGCATCACCGATCCCGATCGCGTTGCCGTGGGCACCAGCTTGATCGTGAGTGGCAGCGCCAAGGCCACCAGTAGCAGCGCCACCGCCACCGCCTTCACCTACAACCGCGGGGCCAGTGACCATGTGGTGCGGCCCGGGGAAAGCCTGTCCGGCATTGCCGAGGGCTACGGCCTGCCCCTCAGCCGTCTGGTGGCCCTCAATCAGATCAGCGATCCCAATGTCGTGGACGTGGGCACCCGATTGCGCCTGAAGGGGCCACCCCCAGCCCCCCGCAGCACCGGAGCCGCTACCGAAACCGCCACCGAGGCCAGCGTGGCACCCACACCGAAGCCCAAACCCCAACCCAAGCCGGTCGTCAGCACCACCACCCCAGTCGCGGCAGCCAGCACCGGCAGCACCAGCCCCAAACCGCGCCCCTCGTCCACCACGGTCGCCACGCCGAAGGTCGACACGCCGAAGGTCCCCAAACCAGTCGCCACGCCGCTCGCCACCAGCAAGCCCACCAACACGGCGATCGCCAGCGCCAGCAGCGCCCCGACGGGCGGCGGCAAACCGGACTGGCGCAGCTATGGCCCCCTCCAGGTGGATTGGGCCAACTGGCAGCCGATGGGCGGCAGCCTGGTGGCCCCCACCCTCAACGCCCAGGGCCAATCCCTCTACCTGGCCATCAACTGCACCGCCCGCAAGCTGAATGCCACCAGTGCCACGGGCCAGTGGAAAACCTGGGACGACCCCCAGGCGGATTTCGAACTGCAGATGGTCAATGATCTCTGCAAACGGCCCAGCAGCTGATCAGGCCGCCCAGTGCAGGGGCCAGGGGGTCTTGAGGTAGCTGCGGCCGGTGCTGCGGAGCCACAGCCGCTGGGCGCCGTCATCGCTTTCGCTGATTAGTTCCTCCTGCACCAGCCTCCGTGCCAGCCAGGCCCAACGCTCCTCATCCACCCCAGGGGAGCGGGCCAGTTCCTCCGTCAAGCTGCGCAGGTCACGGCCACTGCGGATTTCCAAGGCCGCCAGCACTTGGCCCGCCAGACCGGACCAGTCCCGGCGCCGATGGGACCCCTGACAGTTGTCGCAGCTGCCGCAGGGGGCCACCAACTCCCCCACGGTGAGCAATAGGGCCTGCTCCCGACACTCCTCCCCTTCCGCCACCGCCTCCATGCGCCGCAGCTGGCACTGGGCCAGTTCCAAGCGCTGGCTTTCCTGGCGACGCTGCTCCTCCGAGAGCTGCTGCGCCGTCAGCCGAATCGCCCAGCCCAGGCTCACCCGATCGGCGGGATCGAACAGCACAAGACAGTGGGCTGGCCACCCATCGCGGCCCGCCCGACCCGATTCCTGGAGATAGCCCTCGGGACTGGCGGGGAGGTCGAGATGGAGCACCAGACCCACATCCGGCCGATCGACCCCCATCCCAAAGGCCACCGTGGCCACCAACACCGGCCTGGGCTCCCCCTGGAAATGCTCCAGGGCTAACTGCCGACTCTGGGGATCCATGCCGGCGTGGTAGGCGATGGCCGCGACGCCCGCCCCACACAGCCGCTGGGCCCACTGCTCCACCGAACGACGGGTACGGGCGTAGATCAAGACGGCACCCCGGGCCTGCTGCACCGCCTCCAGCACTTCCGGCAACGGGTGGGAGGAGCGACGCCGCATGGCGTAGGTGAGGTTGGTGCGTCGCGCCGATCGCACCTGGATCAGCGGCCGACGCAACTGGAGCAACCGGATGATGTCGGCGCGCACCTGGGGCGCCGCAGTGGCGGTGAGGGCCACCAGCGGCACCCCCGGACAGAGGGCCCGCAACTGCCCCAAGCGGCGGTAATCGGGCCGAAAATCGTGGCCCCAGGCGCTGATGCAATGGGCCTCGTCCACGGCGAGGGCCACCAGCCGACCCGCCGCCAACTCCTCGTCGAGCAGCTGGCGAGTGGATTCCACCTGCAACCGTTCCGGGGCTAGATAGAGCAAATGCAGGCGGTGATCCCGGAGGCGTTGCAGCAACTGATGGCGCTCTGGGGTCGGCAGGCCGCGATACAAACAGGCGGCGGCGATGCCACGGCGCTGCAGCTGGCTCACCTGGTCCTGCATCAGGGCCACCAACGGGGACACCACCACCACCAGGCCATCACGCACCAGGGCTGGCAGCTGATAACACAACGACTTACCGGCACCGGTGGGCAACACGGCCAGACAATCACGCCCTTCCAGCAGGGCCTCAATGACCTGACGTTGACCGGGCCGAAAGGCGGTCCAGCCGAAATGATGGTCGAGGGCCCGTGCCAGCGGATCCGCCGCCACCAGCGCTCCAGCATTCGTTCGGAGCCGACCCTAACCCCCACCTTCAAGCCAACGGGGGCTCCAGATGGTCCGGCGCTTCCTCCACCAGCTGCAAGCGCACCCGCTTGCCCCCGGCCAACTCCCCCAGGGAGACCCGCATGGTGGCGCCGCTGAGGGTCTGCAGAGCCGTGATCAGGTCCCGCAGATGGGGGGTACTGCTGCCGCTCTCCACCCAGAGGCGCTCCTGCAACCCCCCCAGACGCCGCCAGCTGGTGTGGAGCTTGAGGACGGCGTTTTCCACCTGCTGAGCCTGGTACACCGCATCCGAAAGGATGCCTAGGGCATCCAGCCGCTGGGCCTCCTGAATCGCCTTGTCCAGATCGAGATTCCCCTGCTGCAGGGCACGGACCGCCAGGCCGGCCTCCGCGGCCTTACTCAGCCAGCGAGCCGTCATCGTCACATCCTTGACCCGGTCGAGTTCCGGTTCCTCGCGCAACACCCGCCGCAGGTCGTCCTGCTGGGGCGCGGGCAACTTGGCCAACTCCTTGACCAGTGGCGCAATCGCACGGGGCGGCAACAGGTTGTCGGCGGTGCGCTGCCGGATCTCCTCCGGCAGCAGGGGGCTGGTGGCTGCGGTGAACTCGTCGCTGAGACGGCGCACCTGCTTGCGGGTGATCTGCTGCCCCTCATTGGCTGCCTCGCTGATCATCTGCTGCACCTCGGGATCGGCTTGGGCCGTGTCGAGGAAAGCGCGCTTGGAAAAATTATTGACACTGCCCTCAGACAACAGCCCATCGCCCACCAGCCCATCGGCCGACTCCGCCAGCTGAATCAAGGTGTAAGCGCGGGTCTTACTGATTTCACGCTCTCGAAGCCACTGCAGGAAACCAGTGCCCCGACCCTCCCCGCCGCGTTTCTCGCGGTCGCGCACTGCAAGCAGAATCCGACCGCGCCAAATCTCAGTCTGCAGATCGAAGCGATCACACACGGCCCAGGCCTCCTCCAGCCTGGCCAGGAACTCCATCGTACTGATGTCATCCCGGTCAGGATCCGGCAGGTCGAGGCTGAGGGCTGGGGCCTCCTGGGGAACCATCGGCGGCAACGAGGGAAGGTTGGATGCTGCCACGCGACCCCACCGCCCCGACGACGAAACGTGACGTCCTGCGGACCTGGACGCACCACCCCAAGTAAGGTCTCAGCGACAGTCACCCGATGTTCAGTCCAGCGATGGCCATCTCCCGCGGCGACAAAGTTCGCATCAAGCGTCCCGAGTCCTACTGGTTCAACGAGGTCGGCACGGTGGCCTCGGTCGATACCTCCGGCATCCGGTACCCCGTTGTCGTGCGCTTCGACAAGGTCAACTACAACGGATACAGCGGCTCAGAAGGCGGCATCAACACCAACAATTTCGCCGAAACCGAGCTCGACAAGGCCTGAAGTTCCCAGTTCAGGAACGACGGTGCCTGAACTTCCCGAAGTGGAAACCGTGCGCCTGGGGTTGGTACGCCAGCTCCAGAACTTCACCATTGCACGCGTTGAAGTGTGCCGGGCCAGCGCCATCGCCAGCCCGGCCGAGCCTTCCCTGTTCAGCCAAGGGCTAGAGGGTTGTGTTGTTCAAGATTGGCGGCGGCGCGGCAAATACCTGCTTGCCAGCTTGAGCCGTGGGAAAGAAACTGGGCATTGGGTCGTTCATCTAAGGATGACTGGCCAATTTCTCTGGCTTGAACAGCCCAGCTCCCCCTGTCCCCATACCCGGGTGCGGATGTGGGGGCAAGGGGGGCAGGAATTGCGCTTCGTTGATGTGCGCAGCTTTGGACAGATGTGGTGGATCCCACCGGGCATCCCTGTGGATCAAGCGGTTCCGGGACTAGCCCGGCTTGGCCCAGAACCCTTCAGCGAAGACTTCAACGCGGGATATCTGGCCCAACGCTTGCATCGTTCCCAGCGAGCGATCAAGACAGCGCTATTGGATCAGACCTTAGTCGCTGGGGTCGGCAATATCTACGCCGACGAATCCCTCTTTAACGCTGGCATCCGACCCCAAGCCGTGGCGGGGAAACTTAGCTTGGAGGAGCTCGGACGCCTTCATGACGCCTTGGTAACGGTGCTGCAGGTCAGCATTGGGGCGGGAGGGACAACCTTTAGCGATTTCCGCGACCTAAGCGGGCGCAACGGCAATTACGGTGGCATGGCCTGGGTCTATCGCCGCGGTGGTCAACCCTGCCGCCGCTGTAGCACACCCATCCACCGCGAAAAATTGGCAGGGCGCAGCAGCCACTGGTGCCCCCGGTGCCAATCCTGACGTGGAGCACCACCAATCCAACACCACCGTGAGCCTCCTCCTTGCCCAACAATTAACGGATGCCATGGCGGCGATCCACGCCCGCGGTTGGTGTGACGGCACGGGCGGTAATTTCAGTTGCGTCGTCCGGCAGGATCCCCTGGTGTTGTTGATGGCCCCGAGTGGCGTCGATAAGGGCAAGGTGCTCCCAGCAGACTTGATCGAAGTGGATGGGGCAGGAGAGGTGATTCGTGGCGAGGGACGCGCCAGCGCCGAAACCCTGCTCCACATTGCGATCGTTCACACCACCGAAGCAGGGGCGGTGCTGCATACCCACTCCCAGGCCGCCACCTTGCTGTCACGACACTACGCCGCCAATCCTCGCCCCAAGGACGACCCAATGGCCCCCACACGGGGGGGATGGTTAGAGCTATCAGATCTGGAGATGCTTAAAGGCTTGGAAGGGATCACGAGCCATGAGGTCCAAATCAAGCTTCCTGTCCTGGCCAACGATCAAGATCTCGCCCGCCTTAGCCAGGCCGCCACTCCACTCCTCGCCAAGGCACCGCAAGGCCTACTGATCGCAGGCCATGGACTCTATGCATGGGGGCAGGATCTACCTCAAGCACAACGACACCTAGAGATCCTCGAGTTTCTGCTGGAGCAACATTGGCGGCAACTTCTACTCGAAGCCATGGTTGCAGCAACCCGCACCCCATGACCCCATGAACAACGCTGTATCAGAGAATAACGCCATCTTGTTCCGTGGCATCAGCCACATCTTGCTAGACATTGAAGGGACAACCTGCCCAGTCAGCTTCGTAGCGGAAACACTCTTCCCCTATGCCCGCATCAACATTCCCGAGTATCTTCAGCGGAATTCTGAAAACACCGCAATACTGAACCTTCTCCAAAAAGTTCGAGAAGCCTGGCAACAAGATCAGGATGAAACCGCTTCCATCCTCTGGGCCGAGGGGGGAAACCTTGAGCAATATTTAGATCTACTCATCACTCAGGATCGCAAACTCACCGAATTAAAGGATCTCCAGGGAATGGTATGGGAAGAAGGCTACTCCAATGGGGACATTATTGGCCCCCTCTACGATGACGTCCCGCAAGCATTACGAAACTGGCACGACCAAGGAATAACCCTAAGCGTGTACTCCTCCGGCTCAGTTGCCGCGCAGAAGCTAATCTACAGCCATAGCAACGCGGGAAACTTAAGCCACCTGTTCTCCCACTGGTTTGACACAAAGATCGGTCCAAAACACGTC
>Ga0114980_10000144_pt1 | contig 47366 bp, 41 predicted proteins | sample S_140806_EF_Meta_FD_87018 | JGI IMG/M metagenome (GOLD analysis project Ga0114980, IMG submission 87018) | Freshwater microbial communities from Lake Simoncouche, Canada to study carbon cycling - S_140806_EF_MetaG | ecosystem: Environmental > Aquatic > Freshwater > Lake | place: Lake...
TGAGCGATGCGCTGACGAGTTGATGATGTCAATGCAGGATATTACAAACATCCTCAATGCAAAGTCTGTTAGCAGTAAAAATGGTGATTGGGTAGGGCTCAGAGAAAGTGTTGCGTCATTGTTGGATTTGAGCAAGGATATGTTATCTGATTCGGGTGCTAAAGTTCGACTTCATTTTAGTGAAGATGAGCGCATCTGGTACCCGCGCGATGTGTTTGATGGTATTGCGCTGAATCTTCTCTCGAATGCTATTAAATTCAGAGACAATACGCGAAAATTGGTGATCGATATTTTTTCAAGTGAAGATGAAAAATTTATCTACATGCACGTTCGCGATAACGGTCGCGGGTTAGACACTGTTCGCCATAAGGACAAGCTTTTCGGAATCTATCAGCGCTTCCATGCACATACCGAGGGAAAAGGTTTGGGCTTATATATTTCAAAAACGCATGCGGAGAACTTAGGTGGAAAGGTGGAAATGAAATCTAAGCCTGACGAAGGAACAACGGTCATCGTTGCTTTTCCAAAGGAACCATTCTGCGTAGTGCTGTAAACTAAAGCGTTATGAGCTCGGCAATTTTCGACTCAATAACTTCAGGAAATTGCGCTACTCCTTTATCCGAAATCAAAACGTAATCTGGATTTGGACGATACTTTTCGCGCGACGTGGTTTGATCGTTGCACAGAAATAGTCCGATAATATCTTCCTTGTCAACGTGCGACGATTCACTGCCTACGAGCGCTACTGGTGATCTTCTGTCAATGATGAAAACAAATCCGTTGGGTTGCTCCTTGGCTTGGGCAATCACATCTTCATGATTTACCATTTCATCACGAATCAATGCATGAACATGTACTAGAAAGTCCTTGTTGTATGCAATATTCCCTGGCACTATGCCTTTCTGCACCTCAATCAATGTTCCAATGAAGAGTTCACTACGCGATGAGGATTTTTGCAATTCATCCTTCGTAAATGGAGACAAGAGATGCAACTGTTTATCCGCATCTTGAAGAGTAAGAAGGTGACAACGCATAATTTTAGACTCAACGAACTTATTCTTTATACAGAATAAAGTGTTTAACCATTTCAAAAGTTGCGCCGTCTTTGTCTGCGCCCAACTTCACAATCTCCTTCACAGTCTTGTAACCTGAAGCGCTTACAGTGATTTCGTACGTCTTATCTCCAATAAGTTCTAACTGGTAATTACCACCTTCTGAACGTGAAGTGGAGATCGGTGTACCATTCTCTGTCACACTGATATCAGCAGAAATTGCTTTTCCGTCACCGTTGTAAACTGTACCTGTGAGTAATGATGTTACAGGTCCTTCTTTTTTCTTCACCATCATCCCGGTCATATCTACAACCCAAATATCGCGCTCGCCCAATCCGCCTTCACGATCACTGTCTACGTATGCAGTTTTTCCATCTTTCGACAAAAGGAACATCCGTTCATTCCCTATGGTGTTAATCGGAAATCCCATATTCACGGGTGTAGACCATACACCATTATCATATCGTGTCATGAAAATATCATAACCACCCATGCTGTTGTGACCATTTGAACAGAAGTAAAGTGTTTTTCCATCAGCGGCAGGAAAAATTCCACCTTCATCATATTCTGTATTTACATTCGGACCAAGATTCACAGGATCACCCCATTTGCCTTTTTCGATTTTCTTCGCCATCCAGATGTCGCTGCGACCATATCCTTTCTGTCCTTTGTAAGGAAGATCTTGTCCGCGCTCACTCATGAAATAAAGTGTATTGCCATCAGGAGACAATACTGCTCCATCTTCAAAATATGAGGTATTAATTCCCTTACCCATGTTTTTTGGAGTGCCCCATTTACCTGAACCCGATTTTTTAGAAACGTTGATATCACCGCTTCCTCCTGTTTCCACATTATTCACATAAATGAAAAGTTGTTTTCCGTCAGGTGAAATGCTGCAAGCGGCATCATGACCTTCTGAATTCACTGATCCTCGAACTAAAGCTGCTTCACTCCAATTCATTTTTGTTGAATCCCAAGGACATTCATAAATGTCTTCGAAGTATTTGTTGTCGCCTTCATTGTCGACACGGTCAGAACGACCTTCAGGACGACGTGAAGTGAAGATCATGGTTTTGCCGTCTCCAGTAATGGATGGACGCTTATCGTCGTACGGACTATTCACTGCTGCGCCAAGGTTAGTTACTTGAACTGGTTTTGGTGAAGCCATCAGTGATTTCGCAGTTTGACATTGATTGGTGTAATAATCTATCTCCTTCGTTTTAGCAGGATTTGCTACGTTCAAGGCCTTGGCAGCCGTGTATTCCGCAATAGCTTCATCGAGCTTCCCTTTGCGCTGATAGCAACGGCCAAGCATGAAGTTGATTTCCGGATGTGCTGAAGCATTCAACGATTTGGCTTTTTCAAACTGCTGTTCAGCTTTTTCGAATTCATCCAAATAAAATTCACATTCACCCACATGAAATGCCACAGCTGCATCATTCGGTGTTGAGTTCTGAACTTCTTTGTAAAGGTTCAATGCTTTCAGATAATCGCCGGCATTGAATGCCTGACCTGCGTTGAATAATTTTAATTCATCACCGGTTTTATCCAATACGGTTTGCGCCTGAACGGAAACACAAAGAAAAAGGAACAGACAGGCTATCAGCGGAGAAATTCGTTTCATAGGTTCAGATTGGAAGATGAAACAAATATAATCGAACCGAGCGAATAAGGAAAGGACTAATCTTACAGTTTGCTCAAGAAGAGCTGTAATGCCTCTCGTTTGGATGCGTCGAGTGGGTAACTAATTGACTGCGTGAGGTATTTGTTTACGTCAACGCCACGATAAATGTGAGAATTTTCTTCGACTACATTCTGCATTTGCGAAATGCCATTTTCAAGAGCTGCGGTGAATCTGTTTTCGATTTGCGGATCAAGTGGTTTCTTGCTTGCCCAAACCGCAAATACGAAGGGAAGTCCAGTAAGCTGTTCCCAACCTTCTGACAAATCAAATTCATAGGGAAAAGTACCGTTGATCGCGAATGTACGATCGCCAATAATTACAGCGGCATGCGTTCCAGAAACGTATTGTTCATAGCCTTCGGACGCAGGTTCCCAAATCGGATTTATTTTCCAGAGTTCGCGCGCTAAAACTCTAACCAAAGCAACGGATGTTCGAGAATGATAATCGAGGGTTATGTGTGTAATTTTCTCCAATGGAACATGAGAATAGAGCTTAACAGAATCCACCTTACCTACGGCGCCGATACAATATTTACTAATGATATGATAGTTCGGAATATCACGCAATACAGCAGCGGGAATGAGTCCAATGTCGACTTCATCGTTGAGCAATTTTTTCGCACAAACAGATGGAATATCTAAGGAGTAAGTGAATTCTTCTTCGGAAAGGGTTTCTAGTCCACGAATGAATGGTTTCGAATTGAGATAGGAGACTACTGAAATTTTCATCGCGGGAAATTACCTGTGAATGCTGTGCTGGATTTCTTGACTTCTTCGGCTTCTGTTTCAAGAACAGCAAGGGTTGCAGCCACTACGGATAGAATAGGAGCCAGGCAAATCCCGAGGAAAGGTATAAGCAAAAGCATAGAGAAGATGAATCCGTTTCCAATCGCAATGCCTTTGTGTTTGCGTGTAAATTGAGCGCCTTGACTAATCGTGAAGCGCTTTCTTTCGTAGCTATAATCCATCATTGCAAAACCCATGAAATACCACGCTACGAAGTATAGAAATGCTGCGGTGAAAAGATTGATTATTGGAATCCATGCGAACAGCAAACATCCAATGATGATGAGGGTTTCTAAGAATAAATTACGAAGGGTTACGCGTATTCCGCGAAGCATGTCGTGTAGGAATTGCGCAAAATTAAATGGGTAGGTTTTGCCGGAAACGATTTCATCAATGCGCTCTGATAGTAACGCAAGAATGGGTGAGCACACGATGAGCACGATGTACTTCAGATAGGATGACATGAAAAGGATGAACACAATTTTCAATGCAAATCCAACAATCCATGATCCAATTTTCTCTAACCATCCCAGCCATCCTTCATCTGTAGCTTGGAGTCCCATCCATTCAATAGCTTTCTCAACTAGCCAATCGCTCAACCCCATGATCGACCAGAATCCTGCTATCCACAATACAGCAAGAATCACTATCGGATAGATAAAGTAGTGCCACAGTTTATGCTTGGCAATGAATTCGAATGCCCTTACGTGCGAACTGATGCCTGTTCCTAGATCGGTCCAAAATCCCATGCTGCAAAGTTAGGTTTCGGGTGAAATTTAGGCTCTAATAAGTCTTATGGTAACAAAATTTGGGTGAATATTTTGTAATTTACTGGTGATCAATGTCTTGTTGATTGTTTGTGCTGACCGACTTTTTTCATGTCGCTGGCATATGAGTGTCTGTTTTTCTTATCTTTGCCGTCCCGATAAAGGGGATCAATTATTCATTCATTAAAAAAACAATCATGTATCATTACGAAACCGTCTTCATTTTAACTCCCGTTTTGTCTGAAGATCAGGCAAAGGAGGCGGTGGGCAAGTTCCGGAAGCTCGTTAAAGACTTCGGCGGAACCTTAGTTCATGAGGAATCTTGGGGCCTGAGAAAGCTGGCTTACCAAATCCAAAAGAAGTCCACCGGTCACTACACACTTTTCGAATTCACAGGAAAGAACGGCAATGTTGTTGCTGAACTTGAATTGGCATTCAAACGCGATGAGCGTGTTATGCGTTTCTTAACAGTTGCGCTTGACAAAAACGGAGCTGCTTACGCAGAGAAACGCCGTGCTAAAGCGAAAGCCGCGAAGAAAGATGCTGCAAAATCAGAAAACGCTAACTAACCTTAAAATCGAAAGTCATGGCAGAAAATAGCTCTGAAATCCGCTACCTGAACCCGCCTTCGGTTGAGGTTAAAAAGAAAAAATATTGCCGCTTCAAAAAAGCAGGCATTAAGTACATTGATTACAAAGACGCTGACTTCCTTTTGAAGTTCGTGAATGAGCAAGGAAAGCTCCTTCCACGTCGTCTTACAGGTACTTCTGTAAAATTCCAGCGTAAAGTGGGAACTGCGGTTAAACGTGCCCGTCACATTGCTTTGATGCCTTACGTGGCTGATCAGCTTAAATAATCAAAGGAGGACACGAAATGGAAATTATCCTTAAACAAGACGTACGCAACCTCGGATACAAAGATGATATCGTGAAGGTTCGCCCAGGATACGGTCGTAACTACCTTATCCCAAATGGAATTGCTATCCTCGCTGATGCAACGGCTAAGAAAATCCACGCTGAGAACGTTAAACAACGCGCACACAAAGAAGCTAAAGTGAAAGCTGAAGCTGAAAAGTCTGCAGCGAAGTTGAAAGACATCATCGTGAAAGTTCCTACTCGTATCGGTGAAAACGGAAAAATCTTCGGTTCCGTAACTTCAGTTCAATTAGCTGATGCATTACGTGGACTTGGATTCGATATCGATCGTCGTAACCTTTCTATCGACAATGCGGACTCTGTGAAAACTGCTGGCACTTATACTGCTAAAGTTCGTATTCACAAGGATGTATTGGCAAACTTCAGCTTTGAAGTTGTTGGTGAATAATACGAGCCTTCATTGAAAAAGCCGCTTCACGTAATGTGAAGCGGCTTTTTTGTTTTATGCAATTGCAATTAGGAAGGATCAAATGAATTTCCATTGCTGAAGAATAGCCTGATACACCGATTTGAAATCAATTGGATAGCATGGCGATTCCATTGCGGAGCTTGTTATTCGTAGTGTTTACCGTTAGGCGTACGATCCCACTTACTTTCAATTACGCGCTTGGGTTGATCATCCCAAAATCCGTTCCGCTGAATGAAGTACTCAACATAATGCAATGGTTCAAACGATGGAAGCACTTTGTCGTCACTATGTGTTTTCTTCAGAATAACTTCAGAACTATCCAACACCATGTTACAATTGTAACGATCAATTCCAGAGAAGAATTCTTCTTCGTTCTTCACGAAATCAATTGCAGCAACAAAATCACGAGCCACTGTTTTGTCATTAATAGAGCTTGGGATAAGATCTCCGAATCCATTCACAATGTCGATTTCACTCTGCTTCGGACTAGCTTGTCCTTCCAATTCATCGTGCGCTGAGTTGTACAAATCAATCATTGTATTACGGTAGTCATTAAAGCGCGAAAGATGGTCATGACCTGGGAAAATATGTTCATACAACACAACGAAATCACGCTGACTAATAAAATACTCATTAAAATCTAATTCGCTGAAACGTGAAGCTGTTTCAAGATCTGCTCTGTAGAGCGTAGAGCGCGAATCTAAAATGAACAAACTGTTTGTTACAGATGCTGTTAGGTAATACACGGAGTCTTGGATAATAAATTCTGTTGTGTCATTTTCACCAGCATATTCACCAAAGGATACTGTCCAGAACATGTAATTGCTTCGCGAAGGATTAATCAGAATTGTACGTTTGTATGGAGCCCATTCATCTCGACCATCCGTTGTGAAGTAGATGTTAATGTCATCTAGGTTAACTGTTGTGTCTCCAATTAATTTGTTGTCTTTGTCAAGAACTTTCCAATGAAATTTCGTTTGATTTCTTCGGTAGGTATAGTCCAGTGTAGAGGTTGATGAGTATGGACCAACTGCAATTGTATCCCAATCGTCGAGAATAAGAGTATAGGACTGATCTGTTGGATTATCATAGATCAAATTGAAGTCTGCTCCTGTAAGTCCCGTCTCTCCATGATCATGGCGATAACCAATGTACGCAGCAGCTCCAACTCCCAGCGCTAGAATTACACCTCCAACTATTCCAACGATCAACCAAACATTACGTTTCTTTGGTGGAGTGTCACCCACATGCGTTTGATAGGAATTCGGAATAGCTGTATTCCTATTCGGCGATTTGTTGAATTGATTCTCTGGTGTTCCGTATGGATTCGTGTGATACGAACCTTGCGGAGGCGTATAATTCTGCTGATACGCTTGCGGTGTAGGAGGAGAATAAGGTTGCTGTGGATTACCGGTTTGTGGTGGCGTATAATTCTGTTGGTAGGCACTCGTTGGTGGTGGTGCCTGATAGTTTTGATTTTTATTTCGTGAAGCAGATATTATTCTGCGCACTCCGTAAACAACCAATGCGATTACCAGCATGGGCAAAAAACCGAGGCCGGAAATGAGAACAGAAAGCAACATGATGTATGGGTTAATAATCCTTATGCAATATACAATTTCGAATGAAAGTGTTCACTATTCATAACGAAGTGCTTCAATAGGATCGAGATTGGAGGCCTTGATTGCGGGATAAATTCCAGAAACGAGTCCCACTACAAAACAGATGGCCAATCCCATTCCGATCCACATCCACGGAATCACGAATGCTCCGCTCATGAAAAAGGCGATAAGAAATCCGAAGGTCAGCGCAAGAAGAATTCCCAATAGTCCACCAATCTGACAAATTACAATTGCCTCCATTAGAAATTGATTGCGGATGGCCGATTTTGTTGCGCCCAAGGCTTTCCGTGTTCCGATTTCTCGTGTTCGTTCAGTTACTGAAACAAGCATGATGTTCATTAGGCCGATGGCTGCTCCCAGCAAAGTAATAATCCCAATTAAGGTAGCTCCCAATGTCACATACTGTAGATTATCAATTAAAGTAGCAGCAATACTGTCACTCTTTGTGATTTCAAAATTGTCATCAGCGCCCGGCTTCAGTTTGCGAATAATGCGGAATAGTCCTGTTGCTTCTCCAATGGTTCCTTCAATTAGTGCAGGATCTTCAGACAAAACATTGATCGTATAAGTCATGTCGGGACGTGAAAAGTATTGGCGTACATTTTCGATAGGCAACAAGGCAACTTTGTCTCCACCGAACCCCATTGAACTTCCTTTGGCAGCAAGCGTTCCGATCACTCGGTATTTTCCGGCGCCTACACTTATTTCTTTCCCAATAGGATCTTCACGATTGAAAAGTTCACTTACTAGGTCTTTCCCCAGAATGACTACATGGTCGCCACCGCGAACTTCGTTATTGGAAAAATTTCGGCCCTTCTCAAGTTTATATCCAGACACAAGCAAATAGTTGACATCGGTTCCAAAGACCTGAATATTGGGATTTGTTTTCTCCGATTTGTACTTGATGGTAGCTCCAAAGGAGGCGATGGTTGACACAGATACGGTGCCGGGATAAACGAATTCGTCAGCAAAATCCATTGCTTCCTTGTAGGTAATAGGCTTGTGTCTGCGAGGTTGCTTACCGCCCCGCCCTACACGAACTGTTGTTTCTCGGTTACGAATGGTGAATGTGTTCGCACCCATACTGCTGAAATTGCTGTTCAGAGAGGACTTAATCACTTCAATCGAGGTAAGAATTCCAACCAGTGCCGCAATTCCCAGCGCAATGATGAGAATCGTTAGAATAGCCCTGAGCATTTGCCCTTTGATGGAGGACAATGCAACTTTAATATTCTCGAGGGCGCGGGAATTCATAGGGCAAAGGTACGTATAACCGACCTCAGACCTTCGAAAAGTGTCTTTGGATATAAGGTTTCTGTATTTTCTGAGAATTGGGCTCTATTTTCTCTGGTTGAAGGTCTATTATCTGAGGTCTGATTAGTAAATTTGTATTCTTCAATGCACACTCACACGTATCATATCTTCTCAAAATGGTTTTCGATCTTGAAATGATTAAGCAGGCTTATGCCTCGCTTCCGGGGAAAGTACAATCTGCAAGAAATTTGGTTGGCCGTCCTCTTACACTCACAGAAAAAATTCTTTATGCGCATTTGTGCGAAGCTTTGCCGAACAAAGCGTACGAGCGTGGTAAAGACTACGTAGATTTTAATCCAGACCGCGTTGCAATGCAAGACGCAACGGCGCAAATGGCGTTGTTGCAATTCATGCAAGCAGGTCGCAAACAAGCTGCAGTTCCTTCTACGGTGCATTGTGATCACCTTATCACCGCTAAAGTAGGCGCTAAAGATGATTTGGCTGTTGCAAATGCAGAAAGCAAAGAGGTATATGATTTCCTCGCTTCTGTTTCTAACAAATACGGAATTGGTTTCTGGAAGCCAGGTGCTGGTATTATTCACCAAGTAGTATTGGAAAATTATGCATTCCCTGGTGGAATGATGATTGGTACTGACTCTCACACAGTGAATGCTGGCGGCCTTGGAATGGTTGCGATTGGAGTTGGTGGAGCAGATGCGTGTGATGTAATGGCTGGACTTCCTTGGGAGTTGAAGTTTCCAAAATTGATTGGTGTAAAACTCACTGGAAAATTGAGTGGTTGGACAGCTCCGAAGGATGTGATTCTTAAAGTTGCTGGAATTCTAACTGTAAAAGGTGGAACAGGTGCTATTGTAGAATATTTCGGCGACGGAGCACTCGCGTTGAGTTGTACTGGAAAAGGTACTATCTGCAACATGGGAGCTGAAATTGGAGCGACAACCTCTACGTTTGGATACGATGCTTCAATGGAGCGTTACTTGCGCGCAACAGGAAGAACGGAAGTTGCTGATCTTGCTAATGGAATCAAAGAACACTTGACGGCAGATCCTGAAGTTTACGCAGATCCTGCGAAATACTTCGATCAAGTGATCGAGATTAATCTTTCTGAATTAGAGCCGCATTTGAACGGTCCATTCACTCCCGATTTGGCAACACCAATTAGCAAAATGAAGGAAGTGGCCGCTGTAAACGGATGGCCTACAAAAGTAGAAGTGGGCCTGATCGGTTCTTGCACCAACTCTTCTTACGAAGATATTTCCCGTGCCGTTTCCATTGCGAAACAAGTAGGCACGAAGAAGCTTAAAACAAAAGCCGAGTATTGTATCAATCCGGGTTCAGAGCAAATTCGTTTCACCATTGCACGTGACGGTTTCCTGAAAGTGTTTGATGAAATCGGAGCAACAGTATTCACAAACGCTTGCGGACCATGTATCGGAATGTGGGATCGTATGGGTGCAGAAAAGCAGGAGAAGAATACAATTGTTCACTCGTTCAACAGAAACTTCGCGAAGCGTGCGGATGGAAATCCAAATACGTTTGCATTCGTTGCTTCTCCTGAATTAGTTACCGCTCTTGCTATCGCAGGAGACTTAACATTCAATCCTCTTACTGATTTCCTTACCAATGAAAACGGGGAGAAAGTGAAATTGGATGAACCAACCGGTGATGAACTTCCAACGCGCGGATTTGCTGTTGAAGATGCAGGATATCAAGCTCCGGCAGTAGACGGAAGCAGTGTTACTGTTAACGTTTCTCCAACTTCAGATCGTCTGCAACTTCTCGATCCTTTCGCCGCTTGGGAAGGTATTGATTTGAAAGGTTTGAAATTGCTGATCAAAGCAAAAGGAAAATGTACAACTGACCACATTTCGATGGCTGGTCCTTGGTTGAAATACCGTGGTCACCTCGATAATATTTCCAATAACATGCTGATCGGCGCGGTGAATTTCTTCAATGAGAAAACAGACAATGTGAAGAACCAGCTTACCGGTGCTTACGAATCTGTTCCGAAGGTTCAGCGTGCATACAAGGCAGCGAAAATCGGTTCTATTGTTGTTGGTGACGAAAACTATGGTGAAGGATCTTCACGCGAGCATGCTGCAATGGAGCCACGTCATCTTGGAGTTCGTGCAGTGCTTGTAAAATCATTTGCACGTATTCACGAAACAAACTTGAAGAAGCAGGGAATGCTTGCCTTGACTTTCGTTGACAAAGCAGATTACGAAAAGATTCAAGAGAACGATTCTATTGATATCGTTGGGCTCGGGACTTTCGCACCGAACACTCCATTGACGTTGGTGCTGAATCACGCAGATGGCGCATCTGAAGAGATCAAGGTAAATCACACGTATAACGCACAACAAATTGAATGGTTCAAAGCGGGTGGAGCATTGAACATCATTCGTGCAAATGTCAAGGCGTAATTAAAACGGATAATACGAGAAAGGCTGTCTTACTAAAAGGCAGCCTTTTTTGTATATGCAGTTTTACGTTTTGTAAAAATGCACTAGCTTCGAATAAATTTCGTTATGAAGAGACTCCTACCATTTCTGATCCTTTGTTTCTGTGCAAGTCTATTGCACGCTCGCGATTGGAATAATCCGCGACAAGACTCTTTGCGTAAGATTAGAAATACTACCGATACGAATTACATCCGAAAATACCCAGATCGATTTATTGTTACGCTCTCTACTTCGTGGCGTTCGTATGATATTCGTTTTAGACAAACGTTATCTGAAGATACCCTTGGCTGGGGAGCACCTCATTTGATTCCTAATCTGAGTCAAACGAGTGGCATTTCAATTGACTTCGATAAAATTTCATTTTCATTTGGCATCGGAACAAAAGCGCACACCGACGATGATTTGCGTCGCAAAGGCAATACAACCTACACCTCGCTTGGACTCTCATTTTCGTTTTATCGATTTCGGTTCGAGAGTAGCTATCGCAGGTATCAAGGTTTTTATGATTTGAATACACCTGCTTATGACACGCTGTTTGATTCCACAAGTGTGTATTATCAAGATCCAGATTTTAGTGCACGAGCATTTCGGGTGAAGGCTCTCTTTATTCAAAACAAGAAAAAGTTTTCGTACAACTCAGCTTATTTTAATACGCAGCGTCAATTGAAATCTGCAGGATCATGGTTGGTTGTTGGGAATATTTACGACAACAAATTCACCACAATTGAGTCGCTCATTCCTGATTCATCCCAGCAATTTTATGGGCATTACGCAAAGTTGAACCATTGCCATTTGCAAGGCATTTCTGTTGGCCCAGGCTTCTCATACAATCTTGTAATTTTCAAAACTTTGTATGCTAATCTCACACTTACTACTGGATTTGATATTCAGCATCGACAATTCAAAACATCTGATGGAAGTTTTTCGAATGACTTCTGGAAAATTGGAGCAGCGGGTGATGTTCGCGCTGCAATAGGATTGAATGGCAAGCGTATGTTCTTGTCACTAACAGGACGAATTGATTACAATTCATATGTATCGGAAGGCATGACACTTGAGACGCGATTCTATGCCGTTGATCTTAACTTCGGTTATCGATTCAAAATGCACAAGGGCAGATCGTATAGGAAGTTGAATGAAAATAAATGGTACCAACTGATATGACACGATTCAAAATTGAAGGCGAATTTATTGAGCTGATTGCACTACTTAAAGTAACAGGCATAGCAGAAACTGGCGGTGTAGCAGGAATCATGGTGACGCAGGGTGAAGTAATGTTGAATAGCAAAGTTGAATTGCGTAAGCGCGCAAAATTGCGTGTCGGCGACAAAGTGAAAGTTGGAAAAGAAGAAATTCTCCTCGAGTAATTGAAACGATGCTATTGACTAGCGCTTTCGAATTTGCTTCGAACTGATTTAGGTATTCGCTAGAATGTAACCAGCGATTTTTGTTAAGAGATGAACGCGGTCTTTTCCGCGTACGTTGTGCAAGTGTCCAGGATACATGTAGTAATCGGTCTGTATGCCTGAATCAACAGCTGCTTTCGTGTAACTCAGGGTATGCTGCCATACCACAACATCGTCTGAAGTTCCGTGGATCATCAGCAATTTCCCTGTGAGATTCTTCACGTAGTTCATGGTGTTCGCTTCTTTGTATCCCTCTGGATTTTCCTTAGGAGTATCCATGTAACGTTCTGTGTACATGACTTCATACATCGACCAGTCGGTTACTGCGCCGCCAGCGACTCCGCATTTGTATGTTTCTGGAGTACGAGTCATTAAAGAAGTGGTCATGAATCCACCAAAACTCCATCCGTAAACAGCCATCCTTTTGCTGTCAATCCACGATTTTGATTTCAGATAATTCGCACCCATTTGTTGGTCTGCAATTTCCTGTGTTCCTAAGTGACGGAAAATAGCCTGAGCAAATTCCAATCCGCGATTATCAGAACCACGACCATCAACAGTGAACACTACGAATCCCTGTTGCGCCATGTAGTAGAGAAAAAGATCACTTCCACCCAGCCATGATTCAGTGATCAACTGTACGTTGGGCCCATTGTAAACATAAGTGAGCGACGGATACTTTTTCGTTGAATCAAATCCTGCTGGCATGAACATTCTGCACCATAACGGTGTTGAACCATCGGCAGCGGTAATTTTGAATAAACGCATTTCACATTTAGTATAATCTTTCAGCGGATTTTCAGCAGTGTGAATTGTTCCTTGTGATTTGCCTGTATTGCTGATGATGTTTACTGTTTTCGGTGTCGCAGGGTCAGAATATTCGCAAATGAATTGTGCGTAGTTCGAAGAGAATGTTGCATTAGATGTTCCGCTGAGTCCCGTAAGATTCATGCACGAAGAAACACCTTTCTTAATTTGTACACTGTAAATTGTTCTTCCAATGTTGCCAGCTTGCGTTGCTTGGAAGTACACGGTCGTTCCTTTCGGATCTATGCCGTACACATTCGTAACAATAAGTGATGGCTTGGTTTTGTTCACAGCAACAGGTGTAAGGCATTGAATCAATTCCCCTTTGATGTTATAGTGATAGATTGCGTTGTATCCATCGCGCTCAGACTCCCAAATAAATTCATTCGGATTTCCCGGAAGAAAAACCATGGGATGCATTGGCTGAACCCACTTCTCGTTTTTTTCTTCGAATAGAGTTTGCTCGAAGGCTCCTGAAACAGCATTGTAGCGATTAAATTTCATATGATTCTGTTCTCGATTCAATACAGCAACATAAATCGAATTATTGTCAGGACTCCATGCAATGTTGGTCAGGTATTGTTCTGCCGGCTCTCCGGTTTGAATGAATATTGTTTTTCCTGTCTCAGAATTATACACACCAATAGTTACATGATGACTAGCGCCGCCAGCCATCGGATAGCGAATCATTCGTGCGGTGGCAGGTTGAAATCCTAGCTCCATGATCGGATATTCTGTAACCATGCTCTGATCCATTCGGTAAAATGCCAATTGCTTTCCGGAAGGAGACCAGAATGTTCCTTTAGAAATTCCGAATTCTTCGCGATGCACAGAAACACCATTTACAACGCCGGTGTTTGGATCGTTTGTTACTTGAATCATCTTTCCGTCTTTCATGATGAAAAGATTATTCGTAACAGTGTACGCAGTAAGATTCGCGGAAGAAACATCTTGGTGTTCAGCTCCGGCCGGATAAACAGGACGAAGAAACGTGCTGATCGTTTTGTTTTTCGTGTCGTAGGTTACTGTGTAATCGCGTGCTTCATACTTGAAATGTTGCGCATCTGTCCAGGTGATAAGCGGAAATTTCGGTTCTGCGCCGAGACTTGTTTGTGATTTAGAAATCAGTTTGGCATTCAACTCTTCCAGTGTGACAATTATATTCGCTTTTTTACTTGCTCCCGAAGAAGAAACTAATTCTTCACCTGTTATTCCAGTTCTAACCCATGAATAATTTAAAGTACCGGTAATCCATTGCAGTTGCGACAAATTGTTTGGAGACAATTTTGCACGGCTAAGAACAGTTTCTTCAATGGTTAAGTTTTTTTGTGCCTGAACAGTAAGGGTTAACGCGGCAACAAAAAGGAGGATGACTAATTTCTTCATAGTGTTATAGTGAAATGATGCCTTCTATCTCGGCAGCTTTTTTGTAGGTATCAATAATTTGTTCTGCATCCAACATGACTACTCGGGCAGTAACCGATGTGTATTTTCCTCCTGAAGAAGGAAGTAATTTAATTTCTGCATCATCAGAAAATAGACTTTCTACCAATGCAATTTTGTGATTCACCGATGGCACAATGAATTTGAACATGTACAGTTGAGGCCAAGATGCACCTTTATTCAACTTTGCACGAAGATCGTCGTAATTAATTTCTGCCATGGGTGCAAAAGTAACGAATAAGGGGATAGTGAACGATGCTGTTATCCTGTTAAACCATCTAGTTTTCTGCGGTCGCGTTTGGTTGGACGACCCTTGCCCGAATGGAAGAACGGACGTTCTGCAGCTTCTGCCAATTTCAGTTTCTCGTATTCTTCAGGAGGTGTTAAATCGGTGCAGAATTCTGGAACCAGTTTTGCGCTCACTCTAGACGGAGGAAAACTTTCCACCAGCAGCGTTCTTATGATGGGTCCGGAACGAAATGAAATAACATCTCCGGCTTTTATACTTCTTGAAGGCTTAACCGGTTCTCCGTTAAGTTTTATTTTCCCTGCACGGCAAACTGAAGCGGCAAGTGTACGTGTTTTGAACAGTCGCACTGACCAAAGCCATTTATCGATACGAGGAGCATCTTCCATCTATCGAAAATACACATTTGAAACGTCCTTAGCAGCTCATCGCGTAGATACATGGTAATTTGTAATTTAGACGCATGATTGCTTACAATCCCAAAGACTGGTACAAACTCATTCTTTCGTTTCACAAAAGTGATACTTTCAGAATGTTGCTTCCTGCTATTGTTGGCGTGGCAGCATTTTCAACGCTGTTTGTGTATCTCGGCCTGGAAGTATGGCACTTTGAGTATAAAAGTACTATCGCCGTTCATTCTATATTGGGGTTTGTGATTTCTATGCTATTGGTCTTCAGAACGAACACAGCATACGACAGGTGGTGGGAAGGACGCAAACTGTGGGGTGGATTTGTGAATGGAAGCCGGAGTTTCTCAATGAAGTTAGCGGCAATGGTGCCTAGGCAAGAAACAAGGTTGGCGCAAGCATTGCTTACGAACTACTTCTTCGCCTGTAAAGAGCATTTGCGTAGATCCATGTCGACTAAAGAATGGATAGAAATTCCTGAACGTTCGGTTGATAAGTACACGAATGCTTCGCATGTTCCCAATGCATTGTTGGCTGATCTTGTTAAAGAAATTGTGGATTTGCAGCGACGCGGTTTACTAACAGAGACTCAAGTACTGATGTTGAATGATGAGTTGCGGGGATTCGCAGAAAATTTCGGTGCATGTGAAAGAATCAGATCTACTCCCATTCCTTACTCCTATAGCATGTTCATTAAGAAGATTGTGTTCTTTTATACGATTACAATTCCATTCGGATTACTTACAGAGTATGGATATTGGACGGTATTGGTAACGAGTTTCGTTTTTTATGCTTTTGCCAGTCTGGAGTTGCTGGCAGAGGAAATTGAAGATCCGTTTGGTGATGACGCAAATGATTTACCGACCGATGAGATTGCCAATAATATCCGCAAACAGGTTAAAGAAATATTCGGTGAATAATTTTGAAATAGGAGCTACCGTCGATCACGAGCATTACGGCAATGGAGAGATCGTTGCAGAGCAGGATTTGTTCTGGACGATTGATTTCGGACCCCGTGGCGTGATTGAAGTTTCAAAACGGAAGGCAGATATGCTGACGCTATTGAAGAGTGTCAACGAAAAATCACATAGTAATACCAACAATTACACCATGGAAGAATTGGAGAAGACGTTACGTCGCATCTTAGAAGAATACACGGGCGGAGGAGATATTGAATTAGGTGGTAAATGGCAAGGCGGCACACTCATCATGGAACCGGGCGATACCTCTTTGAAGTCGAAGGAAGTGCCAATTGAAACTTTCTTTCATAAGATTGTAATGTTGCGTGATCGATTGCGTGTGATGGAACAGAAGATCAACGCGCATCCGAAGTTTTCTGACGAGGAAAAAATCGAAATGCAGCAGTATATCACCAAGATTTATGGATCACTCACCACATTTAATGTACTGTTTCAGGATAAAGATGATTATTTCGTAGGAGAGAAAACAACATGAGCAACATTGTAGTATCACCGCGTGAAGCTCTTGTTTGCGGTTACATTAAGGGCCGAATTCCATTCCGTGTTTGGTTCTTTTCCGCACTTTCCGGATCTATTGTGATGATTGTTTTTAATCTCATGCAACGCGAAGCCATTCTGCAAGGATTCTTCTCGGTTTTGTTTTTGAATCTGGTTATAACACTGCCATTATTCCTCGCGCAAGCACATTTCATTGGTAAAATTCTGCAGAGGAATTATAAACGAACTACCTCAACGCTGGTTACGGTTTTAATGATCGGTTGGTTAGTAACCGGAATCGCAATCGGTTTTGGCTTGCGAAGTGTTTACAATGGTCAAATGAACTTTGGAATTGTAATGATGGTAATCAATTACAGTGTTCAGTTGATAGCGTGGGTTGTGCTCTCGTATTTCACGACTGTGCGAAAGGCGCATGAATAAGCGGAATTAGATAAATTATCCCGAACTCTTTTTGCTGAAGATGTTAGCTGGCTGAATTGCTCATTTACACATTAGCATTTCAGCACATTAACAAATCACTTCCATCCAAACTTCTCGGTTGCCATTTCTTCGATCGCCTTCCCGATCGATAAGCAAGCCGTTGCAGCAGGAGATGGAGCATTCAACACGTGAATCACATTGTTGCGGTGTTCGATTTTGAAATCATCGAGCATATTTCCTTCGGGAGATAATGCCATTGCTCGAACGCCACTTCTTGAAGCAACAATATCTTCCGGTTGCAGAGAAGGAATGAGCGTGCGTAATCTTTTCAGGAAAAAACGCTTAGAGAATGCGCCACGATATTCATCCAAACCGAATTTCATATTCTTCGCGAAGAACTTCCAGGTTCCACCGAAACTGAATGCCGACAACGTGTCACGCAAACTGAATGATGTTTTGCTGTAACCTTCACGTTTGAAAACAAACACCGCATTCGGACCGCATTCAACTCCACCGTGAACCATTCGAGTAAAGTGCACGCCTAAAAATGGATATTTCGGATTTGGTACAGGGTAAATGAGATTTTTAACCTTCTTCATTCCCTGTTCTGTTAGGTCGTAATAATCGCCGCGGAACCCAACAATTGCGGCATCAGATTTTGTTCCTTCTTTCTTTGCGATGCGATCACTATGAAGTCCGGCGCAGGTTACAATGTACTTCGCAGTGAATGTCCCATTGTTTGTGATGATATCCGTACAGCCGTCTTTGTGAACAAAATCTTTCGCTTCTGTAGAAGTGAAAACCCGACTGCCATTGAAATTTTTCTCCAGCAATTCTCCGATTTTTCGTGTTACGCCGGGAAAATCAATAATTCCCGTACACCCTACCCAAATACCGGCAATGCCTTCTACAAAAGGTTCAATTTCTTTAATTCGTTTGGCATCAATCAACTCTATGTCTTCAACACCATTTGCCAAACCATTATTGTAGACTTTATTCATGTGTGCCAATTCACTTTCGTGAGTAGCCACAATTATTTTACCGCAAATATCATGTGCGATATTATGCTCTTTCGCGAATGCAACAATCTCTCTTCGGCCTTCAACACATAGTTTCGCTTTGTAGGATCCTGGTTTGTAATAAATCCCGGAGTGAATGACTCCTGAATTGTGTCCGGTTTGATGAGGCGAAAGATGATCTTCTTTTTCAAGAACCGCCACTTTCAATTGCGGATGGCGCAAGTTGATTTTATATGCAGCAGCAAGACCTACACATCCGCCACCGACTACTACTACATCAAAGGAATGATTCGAAGTACTCACACATTAAAGTTTGTGCAAAGATAACATTTGCTGCTGCAGATCGATCTTACCGTAGAGCACAAATGGTGTCGGCTGTGAAATTACTGGCGACTTCTTCCAATCAAGAACATGGCTCCTCCACCTAGAAGATAAACTGCTGCAATTCCGTTTCTGCCCAGAGTCTCTTTGCACCATTGAATAATACTTGTTCCGCGAATTTCGAAATTCATGTCTACAACGTCCCACAAAAGCCAGATCAGGATTCCGGCCACAATGCAGATCGTTCCGAATATGTAATATCGTTTTGGTGAATTAAGCATGGGTGTAAAGGGTTTGTTTAAAATTAAAATATTTTCGCTTCATTATTTCATATGACCGTAATCAGACCAATTTTCTGTGGTATTGGTAACTTTGCAACATGTTACAAAATGATCTGATTTTACGTGCTGCCCGTGGAGAAAAGACGGAGCGAACCCCTGTATGGCTAATGCGTCAGGCCGGACGTGTACTTCCGGAATATCGTGAAGTCCGCGCTAAAATGGGCGGATTTATTGAACTGGTAAAGACCCCTGAGTTCGCTGCAGAAGTTACTGTTCAGCCCGTAGATATTCTTGGTGTGGATGCTGCAATCATTTTCTCGGATATCCTCGTGATTCCTGAGGCTATGGGTTTGCCATACAAAATGGTTGAAGCACGCGGACCTTGGTTCGAGCATACTATTAAGTCTGAAGCGGATATCAATAAGCTGCGTATTGCAAATGGCGTTGATGATTTGTCTTATGTGTGTGATGCGATACGATTAACCAAAGCAGCATTAGCTGATCGTGTTCCACTGATTGGCTTTGCAGGGGCACCATGGGCATTGCTCGCGTATATGGTGGAAGGAAGCGGGTCTAAAACGTTTGCGCGTGCTAAAAAATTCCTTTACACTGAGCCAAGACTGGCGCACATGCTGCTGGAGAAAATCACCCAGAGCACCATTCATTATCTCAAAGCACAGATTGCTGCCGGAGCAGACATGATTCAGATTTTTGATTCGTGGGCCGGTATTCTCAGTCCGCAACAATACCGCGAATTTGCGTTACCATACATCAGTAGAATTTGTGATGAAATTCATTCACTTGTTCCCGTTACGGTTTTTGCAAAAGATGCATTTTTCATCAGAAAAGATCTTGCGAATATTAACTGTCACACAGTGGGATTGGACTGGACTATGGATATTGCAGAATCACGTGCTTTAATCGGTGCCGACAAAACACTTCAAGGAAATGCTGATCCGTGTCTTCTTTATTCAGATTTAGACGTAATCAAATCGGAGACAGAAAAAATGCTTCGTGCTTTCGGATCGCATCGTCACATTGCTAATCTGGGTCACGGATTGTATCCTGATCTTGAAAAAGAGAAAGTGAAATTCTTTGTTGATGTTGTGAAGGAATTCAGATTCTGATTTTAATTTGAATTAGTAGCTTTTCTGTGTGTTCTGCTAGTCTTTTGTGTATAGTTGGGTCAAGAAAGTTGCTTGCTGCATTTTAGATTGCGGATTGATGAATTATCCAATAGCTCGTAATGTGTACTTGCGAAAATCGCCAATCTTCAGAATTTTCTTACAGATTCTGCAACTTCGCTTGATCAGAATTTTTGCTTCAATACCTTTGGACATAGAAAAAGCACTATGAAAACAATTACTACTCTTGCATTTGTTCTACTAAGCGCATTGCTATTCTGTCAAGGGACACAAACTATTCGTGGTCGTTTAGTTGACAAGGAAACGCGCGTTCCACTTATAGGTGCGGTTGTTCAATTATACAACGACACTGCGATGCAGGCTGGTGCTGCTACTGATTTCGATGGTAATTTTCATATCGACAGTGTTCCGGTTGGCAGATATGCAATTAAAGCGCAATACACCGGTTATTTGCAGATACTCATGCCCAATGTAATTGTCAATTCCGGTAAGGAAACAATTCTCAATCTCGAACTTGAAACAAGTGCAGTACAGGTTGCTGAAGTAGTGATTAAAGGTGATCGCAAAGATGGTACCGTGAATGAAATGGGAGCAGGATCGGGTAGAATGTTTTCTGTTGAAGAGACAAATCGTTATGGAGGCAGCAGGGGAGATCCTGCTCGTATGGCTTCTAATTTCGCCGGCGTTCAAGGTGCAAATGATTCCAGAAACGATATCGTTGTGAGAGGTAATTCGCCAATGGGTGTGCTATGGCGTGTTGAAGGAATTGACATCCCGAATCCGAATCACTTTGCAATAGAAGGAACAACCGGCGGACCTGCAAGTATGCTCAATAATAAAGTACTCGCCAACTCCGATTTTTACACAGGAGCGTTCGCTGCAGAGTATGGCAATAGTATAGCTGCAGCATTCGATTTGAAGATGCGCAACGGAAACAATCAGAAATTTGAATTCAACGGCCAATTCGGATTTCTGGGTACTGAACTCACGGCGGAAGGTCCATTGAATAAAGCAAAGGGTTCTTCTTTTATCGTCAACTATCGATATTCGACTTTGAAAATGTTTGACGCCTTGAGTATTCCCATTGGTACAGGAGCTGTTCCGAATTACATGGATGGCGCTTTCAAGTTGAATTTTCCAATGAAGAATGGTGGAAATCTCTCGTGGTTTGGAATTGGAGGTAACAGCACGATCGACATTGTAGTTAGTCAGTATACAGAACCGAATGATGAATTATACGGCGTAGATAATCGGGATCAATATTTCAGAACTGGAATGGGATTCACAGGTGTTGTTTATGCTAAGCCTATCAATGAAAAGACATTCTTTCGAATGGTGGTTGCAGGAAGTCATCGTTATTCTGCCGCGAATCATGATCTTGTTTGGCGCGACACAACTTTCGCAATTGATTCAATTACTAAGAAGATGGGTTATAAAAATACGGAAGAACGTGTTTCTGCGAACTTTTATGTGCTCCATCGCGTAAGTCCCAAAACGACCATCAAAGCTGGAATGTTTAACGACTTATACATCAATGATCTTGTTGATAGTATTTATTCTGAAGTCACATATTCTTTCCGAAATCGACAGGATTATTCTGGGCAATCATTCTTGATCCAGCCTTATGTACAATGGAAATATCGCCCGAATGATCAGATAACCTTGAATATGGGATTACATGGGCAATATTTTACGCTTAATGGCAGCTCTGCAATAGAACCGCGTGTAAGTATGCGATGCTCTGTTGGTGAGAAGCAGTCGATTCAGGTAGCTGCTGGAATGCACAGCCAGATGTTACCTGCTTATGTCTACTACACGCATCTACCTGCTGATTCACTTCCATATACCTTGCATAATAAAGATGTGGGCTTCATTAAAAGCATACATACAGTGGTGGGATATGATATTGCTCTTGGCGAGAATATGCGAATCAAAGCAGAAGCGTATTATCAATATTTGTATGATGTTCCTATCGAAAAAAGAAGTTCGTCTTTCTCTGTGTTGAATCAAGGGTCTGGATTTAGCCGATTCTTCCCTGATACTTTAGTGAACGAAGGGACCGGAAGAAACTTCGGTGTTGAATTGACCATCGAAAAATTCTTTAGCAATCAATATTTCTTTATGATTACAGGTTCATTGTTTGATGCAAAATATAAGGGGAGTGATGGAATTGAGCGCAACACAGATTTCAATACGAAGTATGCTGTCAATTTATTAGGTGGACGCGAATTCAAATTAAACCCGAAACAAACACTTTCTCTTGGAGCAAAAGTTACCTTGGCAGGTAAGCGTTGGTATACACCAATTGATGAAACTGCGTCGCGCTTTGAAAACGATGAGGTTTTGGTTGATTCACTAAGAAATACATTACAGTTCAGTACTGCTTATTTTCGTCTCGATTTGAAAGTGGTATGGAAGTACAATGCCAAAAAAGTTACGCATGAAATCGGTCTTGATCTTGTGAATCTGACGAATCAAAAGAATATTTTGGGTCTCACGTATTCGCCAGATTCTTTGCATCCTACTGCTAGTCCAGTGGCAGAACAATATCAACTTGGATTTTTGCCTTTGTTCTATTATCAAATTGATTTCTAATACTGAAGCTCACCACATGAATAAAATGAATGCAGTCCTTGTCTATTGTGGAGCCAGTGCCGGCAATAATCCCTTGTACGCTGAGGAAACAAAACGAGTAGGGAAGGTTTTTGTTGAAGAAAATATTCAACTGATTTATGGCGGTGGTAGCATAGGATTAATGGGAGTCCTCGCCGATTCAATTCTTGACGCTGGTGGTAAAGTTACGGGTGTGATTCCCGCGTTTTTGAATGTGAAAGAAGTTGGGCATAAGGGATGTACACAATTGCATGAAGTGAATTCCATGCATGAGCGCAAAGCACTTATGGAAAAACTGTGTGATGGCGTAATCGTACTTCCTGGTGGATACGGAACCTTGGATGAAATGTTCGAGATGTTGACGTGGTCTCAACTCGGTTTGCATCAAAAACCAATTGGCATTTTGAATCTCAACTCGTTTTACGAATATCTCATTGCCCAATTAGACTTGATGGTAAGGGAAGGTTTTCTTAGTATTGAGAATCGCCAACTTTTTGTCATTGATGATTCCATTGAAAAGCTACTAGCCAAAATGCGCGAGTTTGATGCTACAACAAAGGAGCAATGGTTGAATAGAGCAGGGACGTAACTGAGTTTTTGAAAATAGTTCAGAGTATTAATCCTGCGTAGCTTAAAACTCGAAGCAAGACTTCATGTCTGCAACTAGATTGCGAACATGCTCAAGGTTTTTCACGCCGTTGCTTTTCTCAAGAATTCCATTCATCTTCTCTTGATACTGCTTTCTGCCTGAGCTAATCCATTGCGCTGTGTAATAATACGCCTTGATCGTTAAATCGTTTTCTAATAGTTTGGATGCATTCGCAGTAAGTTTCTCATAACGCTTGTAACACTCTTGTACTTTCAGGTAATCTTCACTAATAAAATATGCCATAATTAATGTGGCGAAAATCTGATCGTACATGCGATGAAAGGCCACTTGCTGATAGTTGAATAGCAGACCTTCGATAAGCGGGGGTACACGTTTCACATCTTCCAAACTGCTTAATAAAAGAAAGCAGCAGTAAATATTACTCACATTGATATATCGTACGTAAAGACTTTCTTCTTCCCATGTAGGGCTAGCGAGAATTTCTTCGCACGATTTTCTATACATAGCAATCTCATCCTTGAGTTCTGTTGAAAGATTGTCGTACCATCCTATACGATAACAGAATCCATATGTACTTGCAAGTAGACTGGCCTGTATACTGATGAATCCAATTTGTGCGGAGTTCAAATAGTTTCTCCAGAATCGCGGCGTCTCTCGTTTCTTTAAGAGATTCGCTGCTACCTTTTGCAGTTCATCTTTCTCGAGCCAAGAAACAAGAAGTTTCAATTTCAGATAGTCGACATTCAATTCAATATCGTCTACGAAAGAGAAAACAACATACGGTGCTTTCTCCAGTTCATCAGCAATGAAGTTTAATTCATCCTGCATTTCTTTCGTGTAAAAACGTTCGTCATTCAGAAAATGCAAAGTGTAACACCAAGCATATTTACTCAAGATGCGAACGGCGAAAGATGTGTGTTGTTGGAACGATCGGAAATAAGAAAGATGTTTTTCCGTATCAAGATTATCTCCACTAGTTTTGTCTTTGAAATGAAGATTAGTTCGCAAATACAAATACAAATCATTAAGCGCGCGCTCCGAATCAATGACTCTGGCGTTGCTCTCAAGAAATCGAATTGCTTCGGTTTTTTTTTCGCGAATGTAGCATTGCTGAGCGAAGAACAATAGTACTGAACGAGACGTCGAGAAATCTTCAATTTTTTCTGCAATATCTAGTAGGATTTCTGAAAGTGCGTTCGCTTCTTTTAGTTTGCCCTGATTTACATAAACTTCTACTTTTCCAATATTGTGTTGCAAATAGGAGGGGTAGTTCCGACTAAGAAATCCTGTGAGCTTAAAAGTGTGGTGGGCTAGTTGGAAAAATTTCCGCTTCTCTGGGGCGCCTGCTTTATTGTATATGACTTTGCACAAATCATCGGAGTCTGCGTCCGACCAACCTAGCTCATACGCTGCATCCACTAAACGTAAAGGAAGTTCAGCATTATTTTGACGTAAGTAATTGCGGAATTCATTTAGATGGTATTCCTCTAACAGTACAATTACCTTTTGAATACTCAACATGCGATTAAAGATACTTTATTGGTCTGATAAAGCCGTTGAGGAGAGATTTTTTTTTCAACGTTTGGAAATACAGCTTTGTAGGATGAAGAAAATCATACTAATGCTTGTGCTGTTGTGCACAGCTTCTCTGATTGATGCGCAGTCGTATGCTGTGGGTCACGTTCAAGTTACTTATAATGATCCTGCTCGCGCCAATAGAGCAATTCAAACGGAAATCTATTATCCTGCTACAACTGCTGGAGAAAGTGTTCCGGCTGCAGCAGGTTCTTATCCAGTTATTGTTTTCGGACACGGATTTGTAATGGTATGGAGCGCTTATCAGAATGTGTGGGAAGCTCTTGTTCCTGCCGGATATATAGTGGCTTTTCCTACTACTGAAGGAGGTTTTACTCCTGTACATGCCAATTTCGGTGCCGATATGGCATTTCTTGTCGGTGCAATTCAACAAGATGGAGCCTCTAACTCAAGTTCACTTTTGTTCGGACATGTTGGTTCAACTTCTGCACTAATGGGGCATTCGATGGGTGGCGGTTCTGCTTTTCTTGGTGCTGAAGGAAATGCCAATATCACCACTATGGTAACTTATGCTGCGGCAAACACCAATCCACCTTCCATTACAGCTGCAACCAACATCACTATTCCTTCCTTGGTGATAGCTGGACAAAATGATTGTGTTGCTCCACCTGCTCAGCATCAAGTTCCGATGTATGATTCGTTGGCTTCTTCGTGCAAGGCATATGTTGAAATTCTTGGAGGAGGTCATTGCTATTTTGCCAATACAAATTTCAATTGCTCATTTGGCGAAGGTACGTGTACTCCTAATCCAACGATCTCGCGACCCGAGCAACAGGATGCTGCTACAGACTTTGCCCTTCTTTGGCTGAATTATTATCTCAAAAATGATTGCAGAGCACTTACTGAATTCAGCGATAGTTTGATCGGTTCACAAAGAATAGCGGGTACTTCTACCTGCTTGACTGCATCGCCAGTTATTTCTCTGAACAATAATTTACTCCAAAGTACATCCGCACTTTCTTATCAATGGTTATTGAATGGTTCTCCAATCGGGGGAGCTACATCGCAAACGTACGCGCCGACCTTGTCTGGAAATTATGCAGTAGTGGTAACGTATCCCAACACTCCTTGCACCGATACTTCCAACATCATTAACTGGATTTCTATGGGCACCACAGCTCCAAGTATGCCTGCATTCATTCGCTGCTTCCCTAATCCTGCCAACTCAGAAATTAGTATAGAGTATGGCAATACGAATGAGTGTGCCGATCAGATGATTATTACGGATAGTCAGGGCCGAACAGTGAAACAACTACCAGCATCTGATCAGAATTCGAGAGCAGGAATTTCGATTGGTGATTTAGCTACTGGCCAATATTTTTTGATGTTGATGGGTGAGAATGAAAATATTCTTGCTAGATATTCATTCTCGGTTGCTCGGTAAGTTTAGCCGATGGTGAGCCAGTTCACTGGTTGTTGCCCATTCTGCATGAGTAAATAATTGGCTTTCGAGAAATGGCGGCAACCAAAAAATCCATTCGCAGAAAATGGTGAGGGATGAGCTGCTTCCAATACAAAATGCTTGCTCATGTCAATGAGTGGCTTTTTGTTTTGTGCATGCCTTCCCCATAATATGAACACAATTCCTGAACGCTTTTCTGAAAGTGTCCTGATCACTGAGTCCGTGAATTCTTCCCAGCCTTTGCCTTGGTGTGATGCAGGTGTATGTTCGCGTACCGTTAATGTTGTGTTGAGCAGTAACACGCCTTGTTGCGCCCATTTACTCAAATCTCCGGTTTTCGGGTAGGGCACATTCAGGTCCTTCTGCATCTCTTTGAAGATATTCACGAGTGAGGGTGGATGCTTAATGCCTTCAGATACCGAAAAGCATAACCCGTTAGCTTGTCCCGGACCGTGATAAGGATCCTGTCCTAATATCACCACTTTCACCTGATCGAACGGTGTCAGGTTAAAAGCATTGAAGATGAGTGGACCTGGTGGATAAACTGGAATGTTTTGCTTTTCTTCCAATAGGAAGGCGCGTAAAGCAACAAAATAGGGTTTCGCAAACTCGGCGGCTAATACTTCACGCCAACTTTCATGAATCTGGGGATTCGAAGGTACTTCTGAACTCATAACTTGTACACAATAACAAAAAACAAAAGAGTAATATAATGCTGAATCGAAGAGTAAATGTAATTTTTTGGGAGTGTTAATAAAAATTGTAGCAACATATTTTAGGTAAATTCAAGCATCCGTCTATTTTTGCATAGTATTTGCAAACACATTTGAAATCTATCAAACCCGGTATCATGAAAAAATTACTTTTCGCTTTAACGCTTCTTTTTGCTGCTACGCTAACTGTTTCTTCTTGTAAGAGCAAAGAAAAGTGTGAAGCATATAGCTCTAAAATTTCTATCTCAGAGAACCAGGAAAGCTATTAAATGATCAATCGCATGAATACTGAACAGGCTTTCATTTTTGAAAGCCTGTTCAGCATTTTTCCCCTATGAAAATTATTGAAGTTGAATCATTATCGCAATCACACGATTTGTGCAAGTCGGGCTTTCCTGATCAAGCTGTGATATTTAAGCATAGTCCACGTTGTTCAATAAGCGTTGCGGCTTGGGATCGATTTAATCGCCACCAAGAAAGTTTACCAGTAAATTTTCCTGTATTTCTGGTCAACGTGCTCACAAATAGAGATAGTTCACTATTCTTTGCGGAACATTTTTCAGTTGAGCATGCGTCTCCGCAAATTCTCCTAATCAAGAATCAAAAGTGCACATTCGACACTTCGCATAACGCTATTGATGCTCGCTTCTTAGCGGAGGAACTCTAAGTCCAGGCGAAATGAAGAGTTTGCTTCAAGTCAGGATGTAAGCTTTTTGCTACAGGACACGTTAATGCTGCTTGTTCTAGCAAATGTTTGTCCTTGTCAGACAGGTCTGCGCGGGGAATCCTCATTTCAACAATAATTTCAACAACTCTTCTCGGTTCTGTTCCCATAATTTTCGAAATATCAATTTTCGTTCCTTCGATGTTGATCGAATGACGCTCTGCAACAATTCCCATTATGGTGAGCATGCAGCATCCTAACGAAGTTGACAGTAAATCTGTTGGTGAAAAGGCTTCTCCTTTGCCATTATTGTCTGTAGGAGCGTCTGTAATGATTTGTTGTCCCGACTTCAAGTGAATTGAACTTGTGCGAAGAGCCCCTTCATATTCGATTTGTGAGATTTTTGACATAATCTGAAAATTGGTGATTCGTTTTTTTTCTTCCTAACTTTGTTACAATTGACAAATCTCGTTAATCCCATGCGAATTCTTTTCTTGGTCGTGGCATTTGTTTCGCTCTCCCTAGGCTTGTCTGCTCAAGGTGACCCGAAAACTGTGCAAACCAATGAGAATTTGTATGATGATGCAGGCTTGTTATATCGCAACGAAGCGAATGGCGGTCTAATCATTAATTCGCATGGTTTCGGTGTGAATTATAGACGTGGTAAACACATTACCGCTGCAAGAAAAGGCGTATGGGAATTCGATTTGGTCAACTATAGACATCCCAAAGAAACGAAAGTCACTAATCCGTTTTACGATAATGCCAAAGGTTATTATTACGGAAAGTTGAATAGCTTTTTCGTTATTAGAACGGGTGTAGGATTTCAAAATGTGATGTACACCAAGCCGCAGAAAAATGGTGTGGAAATTCGCTACGTTGCATTTGTAGGTGCTTCCTTTGGAATTGCAAAACCAGTTTATCTGGAAATCTTGTACGATAATCCTGTTCCGGGTACGAAGTTGGTGGTAACGGAAAAATATGACCCTACGATCCATTTCCCGGATAATATTTACGGCCGTGCGCCATTTGTTCGTGGACTTAATGAAATTGGAATTAGGCCGGGAGGTTATGCAAAAGTGGGACTCAATTTCGAGTACGGACCTCTCGATACTGAGGTTCGCTCAGTAGAGGTTGGATTTGTTACCGATGTATACATCACTCCGGTCAAGATAATGGCGAACGAGCGCGAACAAATGGTATTACTTTCCTTGTACTTGCAATTCTCCATGGGTAAAAAGTGGTTTTAGCATTTGGTGGAGACTGGAAAAATGATGGAAAAATCGGAATCAAAAATCAAAAAACCAGATTGGCTGCGGGTGAAATTACCCACTGGTGAGAATTATCTCAAAGTGCGCAAGTTGGTTGACGAACATAAGCTTCATACCATTTGTGAAAGTGGAAACTGCCCGAACATGGGTGAGTGTTGGGGTGCAGGAACGGCAACGTTCATGATTCTTGGAAATATTTGCACCCGTTCATGCGGTTTTTATGCCGTGTCTACGGGAAGACCATTGCCTGCTGACATCAAAGAGCCCGAGCGTGTTGCAGAATCGGTGAAATTGATGGGTGTGAAGCACTGCGTAATTACCTCGGTAGATCGCGATGATATGAAAGATGGCGGCTCTACTATTTGGGCGGAAACAATCAAAGCTGTTCGAAGAGTAAGCCCTGGTACAACAATGGAAACATTGATCCCCGACTTCAAAGGAGAAATGCACAATGTTCAGCGAATCGTTGATGTAATGCCGGAGATTGTTTCTCACAATATGGAAACGGTGCGCAGATTGACAAAGCAGGTGCGAATTCAGGCGCAATACGATCGTAGTTTGGCTGTGTTGAAATATCTGCATGATGGCGGCTGCAGAACCAAATCGGGAATCATGGTAGGGCTTGGCGAAGCAGATGAAGAGGTTTTTGAAACCTTGCGAGATCTAAAAAATGTGGGCGTGGAGATTATTACGATCGGACAATACCTTCAGCCAACAAAAAAGCACATCCCGGTAAAAGAATTTGTGCACCCGGAAAAGTTCGCGTTGTTTAAGAAAATCGGTCAGGATATAGGATTTAGATATATTGAAAGTGGTCCTTTGGTTCGATCTTCGTATCACGCCGAGCAGCACATCTGATTTTTGCTTAAATACTTGCAATCAGGTATTTCGTGTCGTATCTTTGATAGGTAGACGGACAATGTTGTGCAGAAGGCATCCCCCCTTTAGTCAAGGCTTCCCGAATAACTTTGTGCCAGTTACCGGTGGTTATTCACCGAATATTAAAACGTGTTTGCGGATCATGTAAAAAACCTTAGTTTTGGGTGCTTTATTCTGACCATCAATTACGTGTAAACAATAAGTGGGAATCATTAAACACAACCCAATGAAACGAAACATTACAATTGCCAGTACCGGAATCGCTGCAGTAGGTCTGGCCATCTTCGCAACCTTCATGGTTTCGAACCAACCTGCATCAAAGTATCGCGCATCTGGCGAAAAATTTGAAGCGTCTTCAGAAGTTGAAGAAGAAGGTTCTAAAGGAGCTGCTGAATGGTGGTTCAATCGTGTAAAGGACGAGAACGGAAATCTCCCTGTTGCTGAAATGCGTGCTACTGCATTGCGTGCTCACAACGCAATGATGGCTTCTCAAACTCAAACATCAGTTCAAACTCAAAACTGGGTAGAGTTAGGTCCAGACAACGTAGGTGGACGTACTCGCGCACTTCTCATGGATGCTTCTAACAATCAGCATTTCTTCGCTGGTGGCGTTGGCGGTGGTTTGTGGGAATCAACAGATGGTTGTAATACTTGGAACCGTTGTGCTGGTTATTGGAATATACCAGGTGTAAACTTGAACGTTGCGAGTATCGCGCAAGCTCCAAACGGTGATATCTACGTAGGTACTGGTGAAGGAATGTATTACTTCCTTGGAACTGGAGCTGGTGGATTCGTTGGCGATGGAATTTATAAGTCAACCGACAACGGTGCTACTTTCACAGCTTGCCCTGGAACTAGCTTGGCCACTGCGAATAGCAGCACTGCTGACTGGGCCGCTGTTAATAAAATTACTATTGATCCAAATAACTCAAACCGTGTTTACGCTGCTACCAATAATGGTTTGCGTGTTAGTATAGACGGTGGAAGCACTTGGTCAACCGCTCCGAACATTGCTGTTACTGCGAATATCAGCGACGTGGACATGAATGGTCAAGGTGTTATCCTTGCTACAGTAAATGGTAAGCCATGGAAATCATCTGATGATGGTGCAAGCTTCGCTAACGTTGGTACAGCTGCACTTGGCTATTATGGTTCAGGATCGCCGCGTAGTGAGCTTGATTTTGCTCCTAGCAATCCAAACTATGTTTACGCATTCGTGTCTGCTACAGGCGGTGCTATGGGTGGTGTTTACTTCAGCTCTGATGCAGGTTCTACTTGGAGTATGGTAGCTGGTGCAGGTAATGCTCAGTTCGATCCTTTCGGAACAGGTCAAGGTGATTACGATAACGTAGTTGAAGTTGACCCATTTGACGAGAACGTTGCCATCTTCGGTGGTGTTGAGTTGTGGAAATTTACATTGAATACTCCTTCTCCGGCTGCTGGTCAGTGGACGCGTATGGCACTGGAATTTCCAGCTTCTGCGTTCAACCCTTGGTATGTACACTCTGATAAACACGCTGTTGTGTTTGACCCTGCAGTTCAAGGCAGATGGTTTGTAGGTACAGATGGTGGTATTTCCCGTACTACTAATAATGGTTCTACCTATCAGTCAATGAACTCGGGTTATAACGTTACTCAAGCTTACTCGATCGCTGTTCAGAATACCGATATCGAACGTGATGAAGCGTTGATCGGATGTCAGGATAACGGAACTCAATACATTGATGGTACCGGCAACACACTTATGGCCGCGAATTCTATAAATGGTGGTGACGGTGGACAATGTGAAATTTCTTTACTGAGCCCTACGGCCATTTTCTCAACTGTATATTATGGTTCTTTGTCACGCTCAAACAACGACGGCGGATCTTCTGCAGATTTCTATGATGCTCGTTTAGTAGGTAACGCTAACATTGGATCCAATCCAGCTTTCGCAAGTTTCGTAACTCCGATTCGCCTTTGGGAAAGTTTCAATGATCCATTGAGTACTGATTCAATTCTTGTTTCTAACGGATTGCAGGATCAGAACAAACACGTTACAGATGGTGTTGCGGCAACCTTCACGGGGGTATTGTCGGTACCAGCTCCTGTTGCAACTCCTGCAGCTACTATTGATCTGGCTTCAGTTAAATTCTACTGTGGTAACGATTCTTCTCAGTCGAGCGGTCTTGGAATTCTTGGTGGCGATGCTACAGGTACTATAGATGCTCAGGGGAACTATACAATTACTTGGTTGCAGACCCCTGCTGCGAATCGCGTGATTCGTGTGGAGTTCACAGTTACATATAACGCAGGAACGGTGTTCACCATGAACTCTAACGTTTCAGGACGTATTTTCACATACACACTGGGTTCTACCTTGTTTGCAGGAGATGCTGTTAAGATTCAGGATCCAATCCAATCTCGTCTTGCGGTTGGTTATGCTGGAAACAACGGAGTTTGGGTAATTAAGCGTCCGCTTGATTTCTCTACAAATCCTTTCTGGTACAAAATTGGTGGAACAGCATCTACTCCAAGTGCATTCTCTGGAACTACTTCTTGCATGGCTTGGTCGCCTGATGGAAACCACTTATTCGTGGGAACTGAAAGTGGATCTGTGTACCGCTTCTCTAATATCGCTCAGATTGTAGATCGTTACAATGGAGATTTGGATTCTGCTGGTTCTAATATCGTTACTACTTGTACTAAAATCTTCGCTGGTTCACGTCATATCACTTCAATTGATTGTGATCCAAATGATGCAGACCGCGTTGTATTTAGCGCAGGTGGTTACCTGACAGCAACAAGCACTCCTTACGTGTATTTGTCTACAACGGCAACTACAGATGGCGTTGCTACTGGTAACGGATCCTTCGTCAACAAGACAGGAACTGGTACTACGGGCTTGTTCAACCAAGGTGGTGTTCCAGTGTACTCTGTATGTTTCGATAAGTATGCTCCTGGTCGTTTGATCATTGGTTCAGAACATGGTATTTACGAAACTTCAAACGTGAATGCGGGTGCTCCTGCATGGTCTTATAGTGGAAGTTCTGAAATGGGCATGGTTGCATGCGATATGATCCGTCAGCAGCGCTGGGATCCTTGGCACGTGCCAAACGCTGGTTGCTTCTATGCAGGTACTCACGGTCGTGGTGCTTGGAGAGATGATTCTTCTTGGCAGCAGCCTACTTCAATCGGAGAGCAAGGAAACAACGGAAACAACAACTCTGCACCAAGTAACGATATCCGCGTATTCCCTAACCCGGTAATCGCAAATAGCAATGTTACATTCTCCTTACCGCAAAGCGGTGATGCAACTGTTGAAATCTATGACCTCACTGGTAAATTGGTTTCTACACAGAATTACGAGCAGCTTCAGTCAGGTGTGAACACAGTACAATTCGGTACTGAGAACCTGAGCAAAGGCACATACATTATCTCTGTGACTCAGAAAGGTCGCAAAGTTGGCACTGGAAGGTTCCTTAAAATGAACTAACGCACACCAGTTGCACGAAAGAAGCCCTTGGATGTAGTTCCAAGGGCTTCTTTTTTGCCTGTTAAAACTTGTATTGGAATTGGATACCAGAAGAAATTCGGCACCATTACGGCGCTATTAAGTAGTCCGAATCAATGCGATGCAAATTGCAATGCAGTGGACTCCGTTGCGCTTGTTGTGGTTATTTTGGGTAGTGCCAGACTAGATTCGAACGGCTGAACGTTCTGTACAATGGGCTAGGCGGCGAAGGTTCGTGGAAAAGAATTAGACATCAGATTCGGTGCTATCAGATTCTCCGATCACTTTTCTTGCTTCCTCAGGATTCAGCGTTTCTACACTCTTTAGTCTCAGCTGAATTTTGCGTGTGCGTGTCCCTACGAGTTGCTCCAATTCATCATTAGCGCTGAGAATTTTAGCTTGAGCCTTCTCTAAAACTACGCTGAAATTGGAGAACTCAGTTTTCACTGCTTTGAGTACTTCCCATACTTCGCTGCTTCGTTTTTGAATGGCTAGTGTGCGGAATCCCATTTGGAGACTATTGAGGATTGCCGCAAATGTGGTCGGGCCAGTGACAATAACCTTGTATTCTCGCTGAAGAATATCGACTAATCCTGCGCGGCGAACTACTTCTGCATAGATATTCTCGAATGGTAAAAATATTATCGCAAAGTCTGTAGTATTTGGCGGATCGAGATATTTGTCACGGATATCTTTCGCCATTCCTTTAATTGTAGTTTCTAAATTTTTTCCTTCGCGCTCCACTACTGAAGGGTCGCCACCGTCATATGCGTCCTGTAATTTTACATACATGTCTTGCGGGAATTTAGCATCTACCGGCAACCACATAGGTGTACCATCTTCGCTTTTTCCTGGAAGTTTGATGGCATATTCAACATGTTCCGACGAACCTTTTTTTGTTTTTACATTGGCTTCGTACTGCTCAGGAGCGAGGATCTGATCGAGTAACATTGAAAGTTGAACTTCCCCAATTCCTCCTCTCATTTTTACGTTGCTGAGGACTTTTTTCAGTCCGCCGACATCTTGTGCCAACGTATGCATTTCTCCCAAACCTTTTTGAACACTCTCTAATTGTTTACTCACCAATTCAAAAGATTGTCCGAGTCGCTCATTGAGTGTTTTTTGTAATTTCTCATCAACAGTAACACGCATTTCTTCTAACTTCTTCTCTGTTAGTTGAACCATGTCTTTCTGTTGATTTTCCATTAATCCGAATTTCTCCTTCTGAAGTTCATTAAACGATTGAACATTCTTATCAAATCGATCTTGGAATTCTTTCAGTGATTTTTCCTGACTTTCCTTGAGTAACTTGTTTTCAATGCGCGTCTGATCGCTCACTTGAGCCAGTTTCTCTTCGAGTTTACTATTGACTTTATCGAGTTGAGCTTCGTTCTTTTCGGTGAGCAAACTGAACTTTTGTTCGAGTTTGTTGAGAGAATCGCGCTGTTGTGCAGAGAGTTCACCAATAGATGCGGCAAGCTCTTTTCGGAATTCGCCAATAGCAACTGTTAATTCGCCTCGGTTTTCTTTCAATTGCGACAAGAGTTCCTGCCGGTTTTCGCGCAATAGCGTAGAGACCGCATCAGAAGATGAATCGCTTTTTCGCAGGAAAAGGAGCACGACAAAGAGTAGAGTTATTGTAGCGAGGGCTAGAGAGAGAATAGAGAGTGTCATGGTTCTTTAAACGAAGATAAGCATGGAAGAGCGGGTAATGGTCTATAACAACAAAAAACCCTTTCGGAGAACCGAAAGGGTTTTTCTTAATCAAACTGTTAGCGCTTACTTCACGTGCTTAGACACGATTTTAGCAAGTTCGAACATAGAGATTTGTGATTTTGCTCCGAAGATGCCTTTCAGTTTCGCGTCAGCATTGATGTTGCGACGGTTTTTCTTGTCCTGAAGACCATTCTTCTTAATGTAAGCCCAGATCTTAGAAACGATCTCAGTTCTAGGAATAGCTTTGTTTCCGATGATCTCAGCAAGAGCTGGACTAGGAGTCAAAGGCTTCATGAAAGCAGGATTTGGTTTCCGTGCTGTTTTCTTTTTAGGAGCAGCAGCCTTTTTCTTAGGAGCAGCTTTCTTCTTAGGAGCAGCTTTCTTAGGAGCAGCTTTCTTCTTTGCAGCTTTTTTAGCCATGGTTAATTTGGATTGAATTAGTTAAGTGTTTCGTCAAAAATAGTGCGCTCTCTATAGCGAGCAATAGGTGAGCGTAAGATGTTTTCAACCGTTTCTTTTATTGGAGTATTGATAACTTTTTTCATTTTTCTCCTCTGAAAAATCAATTTTGGCGTTGTTTTTCGCTGAGAGATCGATTTTTGGATTTTCATTTCACCAATGAAAAAATCAAAAATACAAGCAGAAAATCATCATGAAATTTGTGATTACACGTATTCCCCTCCAATAGAAATTTCATTTTCTCCAACGAGAAATTTGTGCCTCTCAATTATTCTCTTGCGCGCGGAGCTGAAATATCGAAACAATGCTACAGCCCTTTATTCATAAGGATTTCAGCGATTTGCTATTGGAGAAATCAAATGAGTAGAAATAAAAAAAGTCACTCTTTGAAAGAGTGACTTTAGAAGTAGCCCGTAGGGGAATCGAACCCCTGTTTACAGAATGAAAATCTGCTGTCCTAACCCCTAGACGAACGGGCCAATTAATAAAGAACGTGTCCCTTGTTTTTGCTTAGGGAGCGCAAATGTAGCGGTTTTTTTTATTCTGCCAAAAAATGACGAGAAAAGTTGGAACTTAATTTTTGGCTTGCAGAAACGGCGTTAAATCAATTTTTGTTCGCGAATCATTATTCTATGTCGGTGTCTGCCTGAAACCGAAATCCGAGCCGTTTGCCGGTCTTTAACGACATCATGGAGCTGGTTTCCATAACTTGGGCCAGGCTCACGACTTTTACTTCATCAAAAGGAGGGGTGAACAGGTCAAATCCGATGCAATACAGGATTGCCGACTCTACAATCTTCATCAATTGTTCACGGTCTACGGCCGCATGTGAGAAGTCGTTGAATAGAAATCCGAGTTGGCGCTTACCTTCTACAAAATAGTGCTCTTCGCGATTCACAAAAATTCTGGCTACCAAATAACCTAAATCGTTGCTGCGGTTGTATTTGAATGAGTCGGCGAGGAAGTTGTAGATGTTGATGATGCCACAATACGAGCGACTTTCATCTTCGCGTATATAGGAGGTTTTCCACATTGGATGACTTGCATCAAACTCAAATACATTAGTGTGCATGCTGAAAATTAGAATATCTCCCGCAACACGCAGTTCAAATTCAAACTCACTTTTCTCTTTAAACTCCACAAGCAAACGCTTGTCTATGTTTTGCGCCTTGGGTTTCAGCTCGCGGGCAAACTCTTCTGCCACATCGCGCAGCAGCTTGAATAATTTGATGTTGGTTTGAAATACGTCCTGCTTCAGCGATGATTTCTCTTTGAGCACCTGAAGGATCATTTCGTTGGTTGACATAGCACTTGTGGTTAGAACAATGAACGTCGCAACCATATGTTGATTGCGACGTTAGCGATGTGTAGGTTCAATGATTAATATGCGCGCGCAAAAACCACCCTTTGAACGGAGGGTTTGCCAGACAATATACAGACTCCGTTTTCCTGTGGATTATCCAAGGGAATGCAGCGAATGGTTGCTTTCGTTTTTTCTTTGATGGCTGTCTCCGTTTCTGGAGTGCCATCCCAATGTGCGTAGATTAAACCGCCTTTATCAAGAGCCGCTTCAAACTCTGCCCAGGTATTTACAGTGTGCGTCATTGCTTCGCGTCGCTCCAGTGCACGTGCATACATATCTGACTGGATAAGGTCGAGTGTTTTTGCAATGTGCTCGGCCAGTCCTTCCATAGGTACAACCTCCTTTGTCAATGTATCTCTGCGTGCCATTTCCACGCTCTTATTGGCAAGATCTTTAGGTCCAATACCAAGACGTACTGGGATGCCACGCAATTCATGTTCCGCGAATTTGTATCCCGGACGTTCTTTGTCGCGCTTATCGAATTTCACAGAAATGTTTTTCGCACGTAATTCCCGCATCAATAATTCAGCAGCTTCACCAATGGCAGCGCGTTCCTCATCAGTTTTGAAGATTGGAACAATAATGACTTGCGTAGGTGCCAATTTCGGAGGAATTACCAAGCCGTGATCGTCGCTATGACTCATGATCAAGGCAACCATCAAACGTGTAGAAACGCCCCAAGAGGTAGCCCACACATATTCCATTTTGTTTTCTGTAGTGGCGTATTTTACTTCGAACGCTTTGGCGAAATTTTGACCCAGAAAGTGAGATGTTCCTGCTTGCAATGCTTTACCATCTTGCATGAGAGCTTCAATGCAAAATGTTTCTTCTGCACCAGCGAAGCGTTCATTAGGTGTTTTCACCCCTTTCAATACGGGAATCGCCATAAAATTCTCAGCGAAGTCTGCATATACGTTGAGCATTTTCACTGTTTCTTCCATTGCTTCCTGAGAAGTAGCATGAGCGGTGTGACCTTCCTGCCAAAGGAATTCTGTGGTGCGAAGAAACAATCGCGTGCGCATTTCCCAGCGGACTACGTTTGCCCATTGGTTAATGAGCAAAGGCAAATCGCGGTGACTCTTGATCCAATCTCTGTAAGTATTCCAGATGATTGTTTCTGAAGTAGGGCGAACGATTAACTCTTCTTCGAGCTTGGCTGTTTCGTCGACAACTACCTGACGCGTTTCGGGAGTATCTCCAATCGTTTTCAAACGATGGTGTGTAACTATTGCACATTCCTGAGCGAATCCATCTACGTGTTTAGCTTCTTTACTCAGGAATGATTTGGGTATGAAAAGAGGGAAATATGCGTTGGAATGTCCAGTGTCTTTAAACATTTTATCAAGTGCCTGCTGCATCTTTTCCCAGATGGCATACCCGTTTGGTTTAATGACCATGCAGCCTCTTACGGCAGAATGATCGGCCAAATCAGCTTTTGTTACAACATCTTGGTACCATTGGTTGTAATCTTCGCTGCGGCTTGTCAATACTTTTGACATAATTCAGGGTGTTTTTTTGGAATGATTTTTGTAACTTTACTACAAGTAATAATGCAAAAATAGCACAATATCATCCCCTGTGCGCATTTGCGGAGATTCATCAGTTAATCTTGAACGCTATGAAAACAATTTTGAACTTGATGATTGCGGGCGCCCTTGTGGCAGGTCTGGGATCGTGTAAGGGTTTCAAAGATCTTTCTAAACAGAAAGATGGGGATGATGTGTATTATTCCATGAAAGACGCGAAGAAAGAGCGTGCCGCTGAGAAGAAGCGGAAAGAGGAGGAAGAAAAAAAGAAAGCAGAAGAAGCGCGTCAGCAGCAAATCCAGGACAACAATGCTAAGGCGATGGCTACTTCTCCCGGAACAGATTATTACGATCAGCCTTTCGATTATGATGATTATTACGATTACGAATATGCTGCCCGTCTAAGAAGATTCAATCATCCTGTACAGGGCAACGGGTATTACGACAACTATTACACCAACACTTATTACTACAATCAGAACCCGTATTACTACGGAACAAGTGTATACAATAGCTATAACTTCTGGGGACCTTCTGCATACGCCTATAATTATTGCCCGTCAACTTACTTCTATTACAACAGTGGCTGGCCTTGGGGTACAGGAATGTACTATGGCAATCCTTACGGATACTATGATCCATGGGCGAATAGCGGATGGGGATACAATCCTTACTACAGCTATTATCCAGGATGGAATGGTGGATGGTATGGTCCAATGACCGGCATTTATTCCAACTACTGGGGAGGCCCTTTTTTAGGATGGAGCAATGGTAATGGAAATTATGGTTATGGGAACTTTGGCAACAACAGCAACAATAACTACTACTTCAATAGTTATGACGAGAACAGCTATTATTATGGACCTCGTCGCACTCCTGTTGCATCAGATGGACGTCCCGCAGGTTCAGGTGGTCCCGCTTTTGGTGAACGATTTGTGAACGCAGTTGCTGCAGAAAATAATATTGAGAACGCAGGAATCCGTGATGTGAATCGTGTTGTAGGTGTTGCGCCGGCTACGACAGCAACGGTAACTCCTTCTCGTGGAGATGCACCTGCGTCTAATGGTAACGTTAATGCTCGTCCAGAATCTTCTGGTGTGCAAAGCGGAAATCAGTCGGGAAGTGTAATTCCTCCACCGCCAGTGCAGCGCACAGAATCTCCTGCGCCTTCACAGCAGCGCCCTGAAGGAACTCCGCCACCACCAGTTCAACAACAAACGGCACCAGGAAAAAATAACGCAACACCACCGGCACCTGACTACAGCAAGCCGCGTAACGATTATCAGGCTCCTTCTCAAACACAGAGTCGTCCTGAAAGTGGTAATGCGCCAAGTTCGCCTTCACCTTCTAATAGTGGTGGCGGTAACAATGGTGGAGGAAATAATGGTGGTCAGCCTCGTGTGAATTCCGGGTCAAACGGTAACACTGGCTCACGTCCGCGTTAATACATCGTATCTGTTATGAAGAGAATAATCTGTGGAGCAACAGCGCTGTTGTTTACTCTCATAGGCAATGCACAAAATGAACAAGATGTGCTTCGGTATTCCCGAATTGGATTCGGGGCTACTGCACGAACGGTGTCTATGGGCGGGGCTTTTGGCGCTTTAGGAGGCGACATGTCTGCGATGATGACTAACCCTGCAGGACTTGGTGTTTATCGCAAGAGTGATTTTTCATTCACGCCGTCTTTCTTCAATCAGACTGTCAATTCAACTTATAGTGATACAACATCTAATGACGTACGGTTCAATATGAAATTTGATGGTGTCGGTTTTGTGATTGCATCACGTCCAGAAATACGAACTGACCATGGCTGGCAAATGCTCAGCATGGGAATTACCTATAATCGATCAAATGCCTTTCAAGCTAATCTTCGCATGACAGGGAATTCTACGACTTCATTGATGGATAGCTGGGTGCGCAGTGCGAGAGGAACCGGATTTTCAAGTCTTGATCCATTCAATGAGGGTTTGGCTTGGAACACATATATGATTGATCCGCTAGGCGGTGATACAACACAATACATTGATCGGGTTCCGGATGGTGATATTGTCACGCAATTGAAGACTGTCACAATTCGCGGAGGAATGGGAGAGTGGGCGTTTGGTGCAGCAGGTAATTATGACAATCGAATTTACATAGGTGCCAGCATTGGAATACCGACAGTTAAGTATGAGGAGCAGACTTACTACTCAGAAAAAGAACGCTATGATACTGTTTCGAATTTCGATTTTTTCTCATTCGAACAATACCTAGAGACTAAGGGAAGAGGAATAAATTTTAAAGCAGGAATTATTTTCCGTCCAACTGATTTTGTGCGAGTTGGAGTTGCGTTCCATTCACCCTGTTCGATCAAATTAACAGATAGTTATTTCTCCAATATGACTTCCATATTGGGTGATACTGTTCGGACCTGGGATTCTCCAAATGGAAATTATCGCTATACCGTTCGTACACCTATGCGCGTTATTGGTAGTATTGCATTTGTTGCTGGAAAGTTTGCGTTACTAAGTGTCGATTACGAGTTTGTTGATTATTCAGAAGGAAAACTGAAATCGCCTGATTACGCTTTTTTTGAGGAGAATGCAGCTGTTCGCGACAAATACAAAGGGGCAGGTAATTTGCGAGTTGGTGCCGAAGTGAAGTTTGTTCCGTTTAGTTTCCGCGCAGGTGTTGCATATTACGGAAGCCCATACAAATCGACAGTGAACAATGAAGTTGCACGCACTTCAATAACTGGCGGTATTGGTTATCGTGATCCAGACGACGCGTTTTATGTCGACCTAGCTTTTGTATCGCAGCATTTTACAGAGAATTATTATTTCTATGATCAGAGTTTAGTAGATCCTGTAGTTAATCAATGGAAGTCTATTAATATTCTTCTCACCTTTGGATTACGTTTGGGGGAATCCGCCGAATAATTCCAAAGGGCTATTTGTAGGGTAATTGTATCTTCGGCTCAGATACAGTTAGAGAATATTAACCTCAAAAAACCAATTACAAGAGCCGTATGAACTTGAAAAGATTCAAGCACTTAATTGGACCCCCAACTCTGTTATTAGCATTATTGATTCACGCAATAACTTCAACATTACACGCACAAGACACTACAACAGTACCGCTCGACTCTCGTGTTTTGAATGTAGTGGTTAAGCCAACTGTTCCTTTTGTCTTTCGAGACTCTGGAAACTTGAAGGGCTACTCGATTGATCTACTCAATTTGCTTTCTAAGGAATGTGGATTTACTTACACGGTCGATGAAGTTCCAACGATGTCAGTATTAGTTGATGAAGTCAGCAATGGCAAGCATGACATTGGTGTTGGTGCCATTAGCATTACCCAGGAGCGGGAGAAAGTGATTGACTTCACACATCCGTTTTTTGAGTCCGGCTTACAAGTAATGGTGAGCGGAAGCGGAGAAACAGGCACTTGGGCTACTATTAAAAAAGTTTTCACGATCGAGTTACTTGGTGTTGTGGGAGTACTCATTGGAATTATTCTTGTGATCTCGCACATTCTTTGGTTTGTTGAACGCAAGCGAAACAGCGAAAGTTTTCCAGTGAACTATAAGGCTGGAATTGGTGAGTCGATATGGTGGGCGCTTTCCACTTTGATTAGTGGAGGTTGTGAAAATAAGGCGCCAGTAGGACTCGCCGGACGACTAGTTGCCTTTGTGTGGATGTTGGGGGCAATTGGACTGACATCTTTCATAACAGCATCGCTCGCTTCAGCAATGACAGTAAATACGTTGAGTAGTGATATCAACGGATTGTCTGATTTGAAGGGAAGTTCTATTGCTACAATTGCTGGTAGTTCAGCAGAGAGTTTCTTGAAGAAGTCGGGTTACAACTCGGTGGGAGAGAAGAAGATTGAAGCTGCGGTGGAATTGCTGGAGAAGCGCAAAGTGAAAGGCGTGGTTTTCGATAGTCCAATGCTGAATTATTACGTAGCGACTCATCCAGGATCTGACTTGCAAGTTGTGGGAAGTATATTTGAGAATCAGAACTACGGCTTTGCGTTACCGTTAGGAAGCGACTTGCGGAAAAGTATCAATGAAGCCTTGCTGAAGCTTCAGTTCTCTGGAGCACTTGAGGATTTGAAGAAGAAATGGTTTACGACGCAATAAAGATTCAATTGTGAAATAAAAAAACCGCTCTTATTCGGAGCGGTTTTTTTATTACTATTTTGATCTGCTATTATTATTTTGCCTTTGCGCGTGCACGAGTCACTTTTTTCTCCTCTACAATTTCAACTGGCTTACCATTTCCAAGAAGGAAATCAGCATCAACAAGAATACGTCCGCAGTGTTCGCAAACAATAATCTTCTTGTGCGTGCGGATATCTAGGTGACGTTGTGGTGGGATTTTGTTGAAACAACCTCCGCAAGCATCACGCTGCACATGTACTACTGCCAAACCATTGCGCACGTTCAAACGAACACGGTGGTAAGCATTCAGCAAGCGGTCTTCAATTTTTTCCTCAGCAAGTTTAGATGACTTGAGTAATTCTTCTTCTTCCTTGCGTGTTTCAGCAACGATGTCCTCAAGTTCTTCTTTTTTCAAACGAAGATCTTCTTTACGCTCATCAAGCAAAGCCTGAGAGTTATCGATGATCTCTTTTTTCGCAGCAATTTGTGCTTTGAATTCTTTGGTGCGCTTCTCTGACAATTGAATCTCCAGGTTCTGGAACTCAATTTCTTTGCTCAATGAATCAAATTCGCGGTTGTTGCGAACTTTTCCTTGTTGCGCTTCATATTTCTTGATTGCAGCCAATGCATCTTTAGCAACGTTCTTTTTCTCGTTGATTGCATCGTCAAGCGTATTGATCTCATTATTCAAATTATCAGTACGTGTTTGCAATCCTGCTACTTCATCCTCGAGGTCGCGTACTTCCAATGGAAGTTCACCACGCACTGTGCGGATTTTGTCAATCTGAGAATCAATTTGCTGTAATTCGTATAATGCTTTGAGCTTTTCTTCTACAGGGACATCCGCTTTCTCGTCGGCCTTTTTCGCTTTCGTGGTCATGTGTAATAGGTTATCGGATTCGTATTGATTTCCGTTTTACGGACTGCAAATGTAGTAATAATATCCTTTAGATTGTCAACCAGCAAGTCAATCGTAAATTGCTCACTTTCAAAGTGTCCGATGTCGGCGATCAGGATTTTTCCTTCAGAATCGAAGAACTGGTGGTATTTGAAGTCGGCCGTAACGAATGCATCAGCCCCATTTGTGATGGCTTCTCGGAGCAAAAAACTGCCCGATCCGCCACAAATTGCCACTTTTTGGATGTGTTTGCCTGGGGTCGACGTATACCGAATGACCTCTGCTTTCAGGTTATTTTTGACATGAGCCAAAAATGCCTGTTCGCCCATTGGTTCAGGCAATACTCCAATCATTCCTGAACCGGTATTTTGCCATTGATTATCCATTGAAATCAAATCATAGGCAATTTCTTCATACGGATGAGTTGCGCGTAATGCCTTCAGTACTGCTGACTCGAGATAAGACGGGAAAATAATCTCGATCCGCTGTTCTGGTTCGCGCATCATCACACCTTTCTCACCAACTACAGGATTCGAAAACTCATTACCGCGATAGGTTCCCGTGCCGTTTGAGTTAAAACTTACCCGGTCGTAGTTTCCAATGTGTCCGGCACCTGCAGACCAAATCGCTTCCCGAACTTTTTCAGCATCCTTCTCTGGGCAAAATGTAATCAGCTTTTTTAAAAAACCGGATTTCGGTGAAAGAATACGCATTGAGGAAAGTGACAATTTCTCGGCAATTTTCGCATTGACACCGGTGTGTATATTGTCGAGATTGGTGTGGATTGCATAGATCGCAATATCATTACGAATAGCCGCAATTACTGTGCGTTCGATGTAGTTCTTCCCCGTTATTTTTTTGAGTCCGGAAAAAACGATAGGATGGTGTGCCACAATCAAATTACATCCTGTTTTTTTCGCCTCCTCAACAATGGCTTCCGTGCAATCCAAGCACACCAGGATACCGGTAATATCCGTTCCCTGGTTTCCTATGATCAAGCCGCTGTTGTCATAGCTTTCCTGCAATTGCAACGGAGCGAACGATTCCAGAAAGTCGGTAACCTCTTTGATTTTCATGCAACGAATTTACGACACATCTCTGTTCAAACCTTGGCCGATAGGATGATTTGATATTTTACAAATACCAATCACTGAACTAAGCTTATCTTAGCCTCCGATGAAATTTCTGCGGTTATTGGCCTTCCCATTCGCTCTTATCTATGGCTTGATCACTATGATCAGGAATAAGATGTTCGATTTGGGCTTGTTTCCTGTTACCGAATTCAAGGAAGTTCCGTTGGTGGGAGTAGGAAATCTGACTGTAGGAGGTACGGGGAAAACTCCCCATGTGGAATACATTGTGAAAGTGCTCGGAGGACAATACAAGCTGGCTACTTTAAGCAGAGGCTACGGCCGAAAAACATCGGGATTTCTTGTTGCTGAAGAGGGAATGACAACATTGCAAATTGGTGATGAGCCGAAACAATTCCGACATCGTTTTTCGAAGGACGTGACCGTAGCGGTGGATGGAAACCGAGTGCGCGGAGTGAAAAAGTTACTGGCTATTGCCAATGGAACGCAGGTGATTCTTCTGGATGATGTTTTTCAACACAGAAGAATAAAGCCGGGATTGCAAATACTGCTTACGGATTATTCTCAACTGTATTATCAGGATCAGATGATGCCAACCGGAAATTTGAGAGAGTTCAAATCCGGAGCAAAGCGAGCTGATGTGATTATTGTAACGAAGACACCTGATATGTTTTCCCCTCTTGAGCGCAAACGCATCATGAAAGATTTGCAGGCTGAGGCTTACCAGAAAATTTTCTTTTCAACCATTCGTTACGGGAATTTTATTCCCTTGCGCGGTTCGGTGGGGTTGGAAGAAGTTCAGCGGAATGATTGTTTCGCAGGAGGATTTACTGTTTTTCTTATGACCGGAATTGCTAACGCACATGCATTGGAATACTATCTGAAGGACAAAGTGAAAGAACTGATTCCTTATAAATTCAGGGATCATCACGAGTTTTCTGCTTCCGATCTATTACGTTTGCAGGAATTATTTACAGCTTGTACTAACCCGAACAAAATAATCCTGACCACTGAGAAGGATGCGATGCGACTGGAAAAGCCGGAATTACGCGAATACATCGGAGCACTTCCATTGTATTATGTGCCGATAGAAATCGCATTTCACGATCACGATCAGGAAGAATTTGATAAACTATTATTTCAATATGTACGATCGCACGCAATCAACCGTAGAGTTTCTCAAAGCTAAAACCAACGGATTTACTCCAGAGACCGGAATTATTCTGGGTACCGGATTAGGTGGTCTGGTGAATGAAATCAAAGCTGATTTCGTAATTCCTTATGAAACCATTCCTGATTTTCCATTGTCAACTGTAGAAGGTCATTCCGGAAAACTGATTTTCGGAAATCTGAACGGTAAGAAGGTCGTTGCAATGCAAGGCCGCTTCCACTTCTACGAAGGATATTCTATGCAGGAAGTAACCTTCCCTGTTCGTGTGATGAAGTATCTCGGTATTTCGAGATTATTTGTTTCGAATGCTTCGGGCGGCGTGAATCCTGAATTTGAAATTGGTGATTTGATGATTCAAACTGATCACATCAATTTATTTCCTGCTCATCCGCTCATCGGACGCAACGATAAACGATTTGGTCCGCGCTTCCCAGATATGAGTGATGCATATGATAAATCATTAATCGCCTTAGCTGACAAAGTGACTGCATCGTTGGGAATAAAAACGGTAAAAGGTGTTTATGCAGGTCTTACGGGTCCAACATTTGAAACACCTGCGGAGTACCGGTACGTTCGTGCAATTGGTGCAGACGCGGTGGGAATGAGCACCGTTCCAGAAGTGATTGTTGCAAGACATATGGGAATTCCTTGCTTCGCGATTTCAGTAATTACTGATTTGGGTGTTCCCGGGAAAATTGTAGAGGTCACTCATGAAGAAGTTCAGCATGTGGCTGCAATTGCAGAAAAAAAATTAACACGCATTATTGCGGAGATGATTGCGCAACTTTAATGCACAATCAGCTTCAGGAGGATTACCAATTCAAGGACTACTTATTATTTCTTAACTTCATACCACCAACTTTTGTCCAATGAAAAAACTGTACGTACTTATTGTTGCATGTATTCCTGTTTTAGCTTTTGCGCAAACCGAAAGTTATCCTTCACAGAATATTACCATGGCTGGCCACTGGTTTAATCCTACACAGAACGACGAGCCTGTTTATGGTATCAAATACCAAGGCGTTAGCGGATGGGTAGACACCACGAATGGGCGCGAGTATGCGATTATCGGTGCTTCCGACGGAACTTTTTTTATTGATGTGACCAATCCAACATCACCGGTTGAAGTTGATTTTATTCCTGCAGCACATGGCAATTTGATCTGGCACGAAATTCAAACCTATGGCAACTACTGCTATATCGTATCGGATGACAATGCCCCTAACTCGTTCATCATTGCTGATATGAGTTACCTACCTGATTCAGTTCACGTGGTGCGTAACGACAATATAATCTTTGAACGAAGTCATACCATTTTTGTGGATGGAGATAAACTGTGGTGCGGAAGTGTTACTGGTGATAATAATGCGTTCGGTTATTCAATGGCGGTTTACGATTTATCATTTGATCCTACAACACCTACACTCATTCGTTCATTGAATCAGGACTATCCAGCGATTAGCAGCGTGCATGATATGTTTGTGCGTAACGATACCGTGTATGCTTCATGCGGTTATTCTGGATTGCACATTTACAAATTCACAACAACCTTCGCGGAAATCGGTGTACTTACCAGTTATCCAGAGTCAGGATACAATCACAGTAGTTCCCTGACTTCAAATGGTCAAACGCTCATTTTTATGGATGAAGTTCCGGCAGGAAAAGGCATTAAATCGCTTGATGTTTCTAGCATGGGTAATCTTACCATGAATCAGGTGTTTCGCTCCAATCAAGGCAACACTCCGCATAACCCTTATGTAGTGGGTAATGATGTGTTGGTTGCTGCGAA